>Ga0209289_100087_pt1 | contig 57262 bp, 52 predicted proteins | sample GXS110809BmetaG_FD_184121 | JGI IMG/M metagenome (GOLD analysis project Ga0209289, IMG submission 184121) | Hot spring microbial communities from Gongxiaoshe hot spring, China to study Microbial Dark Matter (Phase II) - GXS 110809B (SPAdes)... ... | reverse complement strand
GTTCTAGTTGTAGATGACGGAAGCGAGGATAGAACATCAGACATCGCCAAGGCGTATGGGGCCCATGTGATCAGGAATCCAGAGAGAGCCGGTAAAGCGGCGGCCCTGAACAGGGCAATATCCTACGCGAAGGCACAGGAATACGACGCAATAATAGAGCTAGGTGCAGACGCAATACCCACAGCGGGAAGCATAACCAAACTATACCACTACCTCACACTTCCAACGATAGGGGCGGTATCAGCGCGCCAGATACCCATAGGCAGCGGCCTAGCATACAAAATAGACGCACTCATGTGGGAGATATTGGCGACTGGAAAATCACTACAACAACGCCTAAACCGCCCAGTCCACCTAGGAGCAGTAATGTACGGAGTAAAACTAGCACACATCCAAAAGGTCATAAAGGTCATAAATGACGATGAGTTCATAGGAATACTTGTACGCAGGGACGGCAAGCTAAACTACTTCGCAGAAGACTGCGTAGCCTACTTCGACGCGTCAGCATCGATAAGACACCTCTTCAATAGAAGGAAACGCATGATAATGGGACACCTACAACTAAGAAAATCCACAGCCCCCAGCATGCAACCCGACATACTTGCACTGGCAACACTCCTCGCAATAATCAAAAAACCTTCACGAATAACATGGCTAATACCGGCTATGACGATCGAAACAGCTGCACGCCTTTCAGCACTGAGAGACTCACGGAAAACACAAAAACTCCAAGAATACACAAAATGGCACACACACGGGTTGAAAAAACCAATACAAACCCAAGCAATATGAACACACTACACACACTCTCATACATCATTGATAGGCTCGCCACATACAGCACTATACTTTACCTAACAATGATTACTCCCCACAAATACTTAAAGAATTGGACAGCACTTTACTTAACTGCACTTTTAGGAAGAAAAGGCACATTCATAGCCAAAGATGGAGCACTAAGTGCAAAAATATCAGCACGTAAACTATTTAAATGCTTAGTCGCCACCGAATACATCTACAGAAGGTCAAAAGTTCCTCAATACGTTAGGAAAATCTCCTTCAACAATACATGGATGAAAATCTACTGCCTGAATGGCAGCTGCGAGTTAAAAGTCCAGCCTGAGAAGATTCTCATAGTAAGCATTCCAGAAGTTTTCAACAAGATCTATAATGTTAACGTTAGGGGCATGGTAGTCTTAGATATCGGCGCATATGTGGGAGACTCGGCACTATACTGGCTCTATAAAGGTGCGAGAAAGGTTATAGCAGTAGAGCCTGTTCCAGAACACTATGAGTCTCTCTTAGAGAATGCTAAAGGAAAACCCATTATAGCGATTAACGCTTCTGTGGGTCAAAAGATCCCCCTATTACCTAATCAGGTCGGTCTTGACACGTATGGACTCACATCTTCAGAAAAAACGACAATGCAGCATTTAGATGTACCGGTGTATAAATTACTTGAATTAGTAGAGACTTGGAAGCCCGATATAGTTAAAATGAATTGTGAGGGCTGCGAATATGCCGTGATTGATGAGATCGTCCAACTACCTAGTTATGGAGTCAAGATCATAATCGTCCAATTTCACCAAAAGAAAGAACACTCAATGCATAGAGCCCTCTTATACGCACAAAAATACCTAGGCCCACCCAAACTAACCGAGTCAATATTTACGAAAAACCCAAGGATAACCTGCATTTGGACGACCCAGATGTGAAAAGAAAACGGCTTAAAATCTGCCTATCAATAGGGCGCCTGTGATTATTAGCGCTATGCCGATCCACTGCTCAATAGAGACAACCTCTCTAAGGAGGAAATACCCCACAACAACTATAGAGACTATGGACATCGAGAGGAAGAATCTCCCAAGCATGACACCCATAGCGCTGTAGACCCAGTAGCTCAGGACCGCTACTGTGAAGCCTGTAACCATGGCAAGGATGAACCACCTGTTGAAGAAGAGATTAATCAGGAACCTCACCGAGACATCCGGCTGGCCCACCTCCCTAACCGCCATCCCCCAGAAAAACGTGTTCAAACCCACCAATCCGGCAACAATCAGCCCAACATACCAGTGATTTAACACCAACTTCCCATCCACCACGCTCCAAGAACAACCACACCATAGAAACCAAATATAACCCTTCAAATATCCCAACCGAGGCAACATACCAAGGAATTAATACAGCAATCCAGCATCAAGATTCAGAAAGTAGAATGGGGGAAATTAAAAACGGCAGAAAGACCGTGGCTCTACTGGCTCTGATAGTGACTTTAGGGTTCGCGATACGCTTCACCATCTGGATATATCCAGCCTATGGGAACCAAGGCCTGACGATTTTTGACCCCGGCACATATACCGTCTTCGGTTTATCGTACATCCAGGCCATCACGTCGATGAACATGACGGCGCTCAGCAGTATAAACCCTGGAGTCCCGCCCTTCGGCATGCTACTCACAGGCCTGTCAGCTCACGCGCTTGGCCAATTCATCGGCATTTTTCAGGCAGGGCTCCTAGCACCGATAACCGCATCCGCACTAACAGCCATCCCAGCCTACATGATAGCAAAGAAAACGTCACAAAAGCTAGCGCTAGTGGCTCCGGCCCTAGTGGCCCTCGACCCATTTCTCATCCAATACTCAACCGCCTATCTCGACTCAATAGGCACACTCTTCGCAACAACATCCGCATTCTACATCATCAATCAACAGAATAGAAGAGCTCTAATCCTAGCCATAATCTTCGCCAGTCTCGCAATACTTACAAAGCTATCATTCGCCATCTTCACATCACTGCTGGCGCTCCTCTTACTCTACACCAAGAAGATCACAGCCAAGAGCGCCGCCCTCTACCTGCTTGCTCCACCCCTCACGCTCCTCTTAAGCCCAGCCATATGGAGGCCAGGCAACATCGGAGTAATAGTCCAGGGACACCTACAGTTCAACAACCTCCTCCTCGCACCCTTCCTCGGCCCCTTCGCCATCGGAGTCCCACTATCCCTGCCATGGTACATCCTCACGTATCTCGGAATGGGTCAGGTCGCCTGGAATACCCTGCCATCAATAATACCCCTCACCCTCCTAGTCACAATAGTTTACAAGGCCTTAAGAGACAGACCCTACATACCCAGCCTCGCAGCCATACCAGCCGCAGCCATGATACTCGCCATCTTCCTGCTTCCAAGGAACTACTGGACCTACAGCTGGGGCGCCGGCTTTATCCAAGGCTTACCGATACGCCACTTCTACTCCTACTACTTCCTTCCAGCCATCGCGCTCCTCGCAGCGACAACAGCCGCCACGCTAGCCTCCACAAGAGAGCAGCCAAGCAGCAGGCTCATAGCCTACCCAATACTCCTATACGCCCTCCTCTCACCCCTAGCCACAGTAATGAACCTCGCATTCCCCTTTTGGGACTTCCTCTTCACACTAATCTACAGCGCGACTCAGGGGCACTGGATAACCGAGGGGATATTGGCCACGGCGATAACGTCAGCCACCCTCATAGCAGCAGCCACAGCCGCCGAGATACTTCATAGAAGGGGAGGAAGAGTATACTGACAGATGATTACAAATATAAAATTTATATATGAGTTACAAAAATAACAGTAAAACCACCCAAAAAATATATAATACATGTGTTAAACTGTTAATCAGAAACATGCCCACGCCCTCCAACCCTAAACCCGCGAGGCGAGCTCAAAGAGAGCGGGGAGACACAGTAATCCTAGGCGAGATCCTCCTATTTGCCAGCGTCGTTGCGTTGGGGATCGCGCTATGGGGCCTTTCACTCGGCTACGTAACCTCACACTCGACAAGCCTCACGAAAGACTTTGACAGCATGATCTCGCAGCAGAGAAGCTTCCTCATCATCGAGGCAACCTCACTCCAGACAAACATAGTCTGGGTATCAAACCACGGGCTAAACGACATAGCAGTCATCAGCTGCACAATATACCCCAAGTCCCAGCACTCCCCCGGAATAAGGCACAACATAGCAGGCGTCAAGATACCAGCCAACACCTACGACCTAGCACCTCTTAGGAGGTGTGAGAGATTCCCAGGTCCACCACCCTACATAGTCGAGGTGTGGTACGTCCCCCACCACCTCTACGACTCTGAGGAGCCCGCAAAAAATTCCATGTGGGCCCTAGTGGCGAGGTATGAGGCGAGGTAGGTCTGGTGTCTCGACGATGGTCGGCATGGCAATAGTTGTAGCCATATTCTTCACCACAATTATACCACTCTACCTCTACATGTCAAGCCTATACAATCTCTTCTCCAACGAGCTAAACTCTAGGAGAATAAAAGACATAGACAGGGCGACGGAGGATCTAAAGCTACTTGTCGAGGGTAAGACAGCCATATACCCGGGCGGCCCCAGCATCGGACTAATTCTCAAAAACGTTTCACCCATCATGATAAGGGTTGAGAGAATCTGGGCCATAGACATCAACCTAGGCTCACCCATCAATGAGGCCCCGTGCATTGAGGGCCCGGTAGACGTTTTTGCCGGCGAGAACTTTACGATCCCGGTCGGCGGCTGCTTGAATGATTTCACGGGCAGGGTGCAGTTCATAGCCGTGACTGAGAGGGGAAGGCTCTTCGGCTCCGCCCCCGTGGACATCAACCGGGGCAGACTAGTCGCGGGGCTGTACCCCTACACCCTCACCGTCTCGATAATTAACATGGAGAGGGGAAAGGAGTACGCCATAAACATACTGCCGCTGGACAACGCTGACACACAGCCGAGGTCTATAAAATACAAGGCCACCGCCTCGAACGAGAACATCTCCCTCTCATTTGGAGCCACTGCCGGAACATTCATGGTCTACTTATCCGAGAACGGCGTACTCGTAGCGGGCGCGAGGCTGCTGGCCCCGAATAGAAACCCGATGAGCGTCACACTTCCAGACTACTGGAACGTTGTATTCATCCTGCGCAGGGCTGAGGCGCTGTTTGTCACAATGGACCTAGAGGTCTCTGCACCGAGCAGCGTCTTAGAGGGGCAGGCCTTCACCTTCAACATCCTACTCAGCTTACCGGCTCAAGCAAGTGAGAGCGTCCAAGTCCACGTTGCAGCCATCATGAACGCCATGAGGCTACAGGGAGACTACGACCACCAGGCACTCAGCTGCACACCCTCCAGCACAACGCTTTCCCCAGGCTCAACGATAGTCATCCTGAGCTGCTACATGAGAGCCAACGAATTACAGGGCAACAGGGGCCAAGGCTCGATCACAATAACTGTAGACCCGGTGACGGCGGCGGGCACTGGCGTAGACTCTGGACGGCAATATCCCAGCGACGGCGACTCCGTTACAATCCAGGTAGTGAGGCAGAGAGGCAATAGATAGACCCTTTAGGGACCGCCTGAGACGGGGGGCGCCCTGCAGGATGTCCTGACATTAGCCCCCTCAAGCCACCATCTACAGACGTAAACCACGCCACCAAGCTCAGCCGTTTGGAAGTCAGCATCAGAGTACGATGTCCGAGTTATGACACCCTCCGCGCTAACCACTCTGATCCTGTAGACAAAGTAGCCGCCGAAGTCTTTCTTCTGATTGCCAGCATCAGAGACCTCGAGCGTGAAGAGGCCTATGTAGGAGGTGCCGGGTGACAGGAGTCTGACAGACTGTTCAAGCGTGAAGCCGACTGCTGGGCTAGTTAGATTGTCCATGGATAGTACCTCCATCTGTATTACCACGTTTCTGAGAGGCTCGGTTATGTTCCCCAGCATTACTATGTATGGTATGGTGATGACCGCCTCCTGGTCGGTTTCGCTCAAGAGTACCATCTGGTTCTGTTGAAGCGGGCTCACCTGTAGTGGGAGTGGGCGCGGCACACCCAGGTTTGTACGCAAATCTATGTGGACAACTACGTGGCTGTTCGCTTCAACCCTCACTGGGCTTGGAGCTATGTTGGCGCAACTACCGGACGAGTATGGACATTGATTTACCCGAACATCGTAAACTCCCGGAGCGATGTTGAATGCGAAGACGTCTGAGAGGTCCTCCACCCTCGAGACAAACCTCTCCGACCTTGCGCTCCCCCTGCAACCATTCGAGAACTCCTCGCTTCTCAGGGAGACGCATCCCCGGATTTCGTTAATGTTGATGTTGGACACGACCGAGACCTCGACCTCGTATCTGAAGCCAAGGCTGACGTTGCTAAGATGCACAATCAGGAGGAACGGTAGCTTGTTGGGGCCTATCGTGTCGCCGGACACGAAGCTGTTACCCCTCAGGGTGGGCGCCCTCAAAACCACCTCTTCGCCGGGCTCTACATAATAGTTGAGCGGCTGCATGACGATGGCTCCGGGCGGCAGCTTATGCTGTTCGTCAACCGGGTAGAGGCCTATCCTGCTACTCTCTATGTACAGTCTCGGCACAGTTATCTCTATAGGCCCCTTATTCATCATTATCAAGTATAGGGACCGTCTGCCGAACGGGTTGATGTCGGGGGGCTGCAAAGTGAGTGTTATTTCAAGCTCCTCGTTCAGCTTCTCAACCTCAAACTGGAGTCTTCTTGATACTTCGTCCATGAAGAGTGTCTGGAGCTGCTGAAGGTAGAGCCACATGGGGATCATCACGGTGAAGAAGATCATGACAGCGATTGCCGTGCCTACAACTGCTGAGACTCCCGAGGATGACTTTCTCCTCCTCAAATCAGCTCGCGCCTCCCGTCCGGGTCTGAGTAGTTGTAGTCGTGGTTGTCGTCGTTGTAGTGGCCGTGATTATTATTGTTGTCGATGACGTGGTGCTGCTTTCTCTGGGCAAAGTAGTTACCGTGGTAATGCTCGTGGTGGTCGGGGTAGTCACTGTGGTGGTGACATAGATGTAAGTCGTGGTTGTTGTCCTGGTCACTGTGTATTGTGTGACCCACTGCGTCCGAGTGGTTGTGGTTATCATGCTTGAAGTTCTAGTAGTCGTCGTAGTGGTAATAGTTGTTCTCATCCCGCTTGTGAGGGTTGTCGTCGTATATCTGAGAATTGTGCGCGTAGTGGTTGTTGTTCCGTATCTCTCAGTGACTGTGGATGTTTCAGTGACCCATGTAGTTGTTGTTGTGGTGGTTGTCGTTGTCGTGGTTGTGACTCTGAAGGTCTGGGCCAGGCCGGAGAGGCTCAGAGTAAGTAGTATGATAACTGCTAGCGATAGGGCGATAGCCCTCCTGTTATTGACTAGCCTCGCATCCACCAAGACCTCCACCTCCTAGCCACGGGATAGAAAACCAAGGGGCTGATTGATAGATAAAGTAATAACTGCCAGTGGATTGGCCATTCTTGAAGCTGGAAAACAAGGAACTCGCCGGAGCTTCGACCCCCACCCCCAGCAGCGACGGTTGTTGTCGTGGTGTACGTGCTGGTAACAGTCTGCGTAACGATGTATGTTGAGGTGAATGTCCTAGTGACTGTCCTGGTTGTGGTGTATGTTGTGTAGGTTGAGGTGATGGTGTTTGTTATGGTTGGGCTATAGACTGTGCTGGTCAGAGTTATAGTTATTCTACTCGTGGATGTGAGCGTGGTTGTATAAACATACGTGGTACGTGTTACTACAATGGTTGCTGATGATATAACAACCGTGGTTGTTCTAGTTAATGTTCTGGTTGATGTGGTTGTGGTTGACGGCGTTACTATGGTGCGCGTGCTGGTTGTGGTGCGCGTAGTAGTTGTGGTCCTCTGAGGAATCGTGGTTGTGGTCGTGGTCGTAGTGGTCCTTATGATCGTCTCTGTAACCGTCTCAGTAATGGTGGTGGTAGTGACGGGGGTTACGTCCGTGGTTCGTATCTCTACGCGCCATATGTTGAAAATGTTGACAGGCGAGCTGAGGACTACGCTGTACTGGTCGATGTAGAGGGCTAGGTCGCCCAGCTCGATTGATACCCTAAGAACCCCTCTAGCAATCAAAACATTGTTACAGTCGTATATGTCGACTGTAATCTCGTAGTCGCCATCCTCCCAGAACCCGACTGAGAGTATAACCTCGTCCACCCTGCCGCTCTCGAGGTCTATACGCATCTTCGAGTAGTCGATATAGTTTCCGAAGCTGTTAGGGAAGCCCCAAGTCATCGGGAAAATCGTGAAGTCGGGCATGAGGGAAGTGAACCATACATAAAGCGGTGGCTGGAGGCCTGACTTGTCAAGCTGGACATAAACCTCCTGTGGAAGGGCACCCGACACACTGGCTGTCCCCGTAGCCTCGTTTCCAAGCCCGTCTTTGACGTGGACTTGGAAGATGTAGGAGTCGCGCGCATCGCTGGCGTTAAGTACCCTGATTTTAATGTAGTCGGTTGTGGAGCCGTAGATGTTATCCTCCTTAGGGTCTATCACTTCAACCATAAGCCAGTTCTCTGTCGGGAGAGCGCAGCCACCCGAGAGGCCGTAGCGCGGCTTTGAGGCCTCGAAAGTGGCTATCCTGAAGAGGAGCGTCTCGCTGTCAGGCTTGGAGAGAGCGGGGTTGTCCGGGTCGTAGAGCTGCTCGGGGATGTAGTGCACCTGTACAAGGATTCTGTCATCCTCGGAGCAGACGCTGCTTGGGCACCTAAAGGTCAGGGCTGACCTCTCATTCACGGGTATCCTTGCGAGGTCGTTCACACCTGTATCATAGACGACGGTCCCATTCCTTATGGTGAGGAGTCTGAAGACGACTATTGGTTCTCTGCCCGTGTTTCTCAGCATAATGATGCCCCTGTCGGCGGAGCCGAACATGGTGTCCGGGAAAAAGGCATATTCTGCGCCTATGTCCGAGCGTAGTATGAGGGCTTGGTCGCCCAGCTTTCTGACCTCCCCCTGTCTCCAGATACCTGCGTAGCTGCTCAGAAATAACCAGACGCCTATGCCTGCAGACAACACAATCGCGAGTATCATGACGGTTGCGAGAATATCGCTGTAGCCTCCTCCGCCTCTCAGCTCCTTACACCTCCACAACAATCACTTCGACGCTGGCGATATCTGTTAGCGGTGTTGAGGGAATATCAACGAATACTGAGTCCGAAAATATTCCCTGCGGAATCGTAGTTGTCACAGACCTAGACGCGATAAGGTCTCCGTTACAGTCAAGAAGTATCACGGTTACCCTGAGACTAACACTCAAAAGGTCGTTTTTACCGAGCTCAACCTCAACTACATTTACGACGCGCTCAGCATTCGACCACAGAGTCACTCCTGACGCATGCGCCTTATTGGGTATTCCGCCAAAGACCCATCTTCTCTGAATAACGTCGAACCCTGCGGCGACGATATTCACCTCCAGGGGGACCTGAAAGCCGCCGATAGACCCGGCGAGGGCCTGCATCTCGTTGCTTATACTTGGAACCGTGCCCGACGCAAACCCCAATTCACCTGTCGCGTTCCTCACCTGCATGTCGACTTGAACATTTACGCTCGAGGAGGCGTAGGGGAACCGTGCATAGATCTTGTTGTTGGGCGGGGGCGGTATTCTTCCTAAGTCGAAGTAGGTTACCGGGTCCACGACATCCACCATCATCCAGCTGGGTGGCAGCGGGCACCTAGGCGCCACGCTTCCGGGTGGATAGGTGAATACCGTCTCAACATATCTCATCTCGTCTGCTGAGATCACCGGATTATCCTCGTCATATAGGCCGGAGGCAATATACCAGACCCTCAGCCTCAGAGGCTCCAATGGCAGGCAAGACCCACAGGCCGGGACCACGCCACCGCCTAGGGTCACATTTCCGCCTGGAGCAAGCTCGACTATCTTTTCAAATCCTCCCGAAGGATAGGAGGCTTTGAGGGTTCCTTGCGGAGTCACAATCTCTATCCGCGTAACAATTACGGGTACATCCGCTATGTTCCTTAAAGTTACACTTCTGACATCAGTGGTGTATTGGACAGCCTCAAAGGAGAGTTGAGCCGAGGTTTTAACCAAGAGTATAGCCCTGTTAGCCTCGCCTGTCGAGGACTGGAGCGAGGCGCTGAGCCACCCGGTAGCCACACCTAGGACAAATATTCCTACACCGACGGTTAGAGCCGCCAGCAATACGGCGCCGATTACCGTATCCCCTCTCTTCCCTCCTCTACGGCGCCCCCTCGCGTCGGCGGCCAATCCAACCACTGTTCAATTTAAATGGGGACATATTATATAGACGTTTTCCACCCCCACCTGGTAATCAGTTAGATGTTGATAATCACTTTTACCGTCCTGGTAAACATCTTTTAAGTGCTTAGGTTTTTCTATAATGTTTGGCCATAGCCCCAAAAAAAACCAAAAGCCTCTGAAAAGGTTCTTATATCCTCTAGAATTGATAATTATAATTAGTGATTAGCGGGGATGCCACGCGCCCAAATGCTCACAAAGATGATTATTTCAGCATCAATACCTCTTTCTGTGTCCTTTGCTTCTTGGTTGATAGGCGGAGAGTTTCTCAGAATTCTGATATCCTCCGTGCTTCCTTCTCAGATTCAGGAGCCTGTTTTGACGCTTACCTCATACGCCCTCACTGGTTTATTGTTGGGTGCGATAAGCGGTCTTGTCCTGTTTAAGCTTGGTGCCGCCTTGATTGTCCACTTGGCAGGCCTTATTGCTGGCTGGGCCCTGGCCTTCGCACTGACCTCCATAACTAGCCTTGGTTTCCTGCAGCTAGCCACTGGCTGGGCTATCGGCCTCACGACATATGCCGCTTTCGATGCAGCTCTTGTAAAGATACTCGCGGGAGGTGCTGCTCCAAGGCCTCCGGTGCAGCCAACTCAGGCTAGAGTGCAGGTTGTTCAGCAGCCTCAACAGCCACAGCCCACCCCAACAGCGCCCCCAGCCACCCCGACACCACCAGCACCCAGAGAGGCTACACCACCTACCTCAAGCGCCACCGTGGCGCCAACACCACCTGCAGAGTCTAGGCCGCCTCCCCAACCAGCCATAACACCTACGCCAACGCAAGCGGCTCCACCGACAGCGATACTGCCACCCATACCACAGGCCGTTACCCCGCCTCCTCCGCCCATGGAGCCGATGCAGAGCATCGATGAGGTTGAGGAGGCCCTTTTAGAGGTGGTGGCTGAAGAGGGGCTCGTGGAGATGGTGCCACTGCCTAATAATACTTCTCCTGAGGGAGGCTCGTACCCGGAGGTAGAGAGTAGGCTAAGAATAGATACCACTATGTTCCTCAAAGTTGTTAAGAGGCTCGCTGACAGGAACATTATCAAGGTATCCGGGGTGGAGTTCAAGAAGGTTACATGCCCCCACTGCCAGAGCGCTCTGAATGTTCTATCTTTGAGGTGCAGGGCATGCGGCTCGACGAATATTGGGAGGCAGAGAATACTTCAGCATGAAGCGTGTGGGTATCTTGGACCTGAGGATAGCTTCACTGTTGGGGGCAGGATAATGTGCCCACGTTGCGGGAGCGCCGTGAAGATATTGAGGGGACCGCTTGAAGAGGAGCAGGAGCAGGTGCTTAAAGTTCACTCGAGCTTCTTTATGTGCTATGACTGCAACGAGGTAAGCCCCGACCCTTACATCTCATTCAGATGCCTCACCTGCGGAATAGACTACGACCTCGCTAGCTTCGAGTTCAAAACATTTTACAGATACTCCATCAACCCCGAAATAGTAAGCGGGTTACAGGAGCAGAAGAAGCCGCTGAGAATGATCGCTGAGGAGCTCAGGAGGCAGGGATACGAAGTTCAGCTAGGGGCAAGGATTATTGGCTCCTCGAAGGTGCGGCATAAGGTGGACCTACTGTATAGCCGCGGAGGCGTCACGAGGGGCGCTATCTTCCTCATCAGCGATAAGGGTGGGCCAAAGATTCATGAAATAATGAAGATTATAGTAATGAAGGCGGACACTAAGATTGATAGCGTCAAGATGCTCTGCATGGGCCAGATAGACAACGACTCGAAACGACTCGCAGAGCTGTACAACATAACTATAATCGAGAACTTGGCCGCTAAGGATATAGTTACGGAGGTTGTACCGCGTCTAGTCGGGATATAGTCTCCCTTATTCCTTTAAGACCCAGTCTCAGACACGTCCAGAGGTGTCTACCGCCATCATTCTGTTGCCTTGCTCAGCTCGTAGCATGTTATCTCCTCGAAGAAGAGGCGCCTAGAGGATTTTCTCGTGACCTGTAGCGCCTTGTCTGCCGCATACTCTGTTATCGCCTCTGGGCTGCTGAGTGTTGAGGCTATGGTGAGTAGTTTGGCCTTCTTTTCCAGAAACGGAGTTGACTCCTCTATCAGGTCTTTTATGAACTCTGCTCCAGTGGGGCCGGAATAGATTGCTCTGTCTGTTATGCCTTCGCTTGGCAGGTAGGGCGGGTTTGAGACAATCAGTGTGATTCTCTCGGAGGGTCTGAGGGCGCTGAGCTTGTCCCCCAACACCACGTGGACACGGGATAGGAACGGCCCGCATTTAGACCTAGTTGCCTCGGCCGCTGCGTAGCTGATATCTATTGCCACAACTTCTGCGCCTTTCTCTGCTAAGAATCGAGAGACTTCTCCGCTCCCGCTCCCCACCTCTACGACCAACCCGCTTAGCTGAGTCTGTGAGACGCAGTCGATTAGGAGCCAAGTGTCTTCGGCAGGCTGGTAGACAGAGTGCTCTCCGCTCATCCTCCCAGTCCACCCTAGTTGTTCTTATTTTGAAGATATAGTGTTCCTCGGCGTAGCTACAAGTTTATGAAGAGACGGCTGGGCAGATGAAAGAAATATAAGCGTGTTAGCTTAGAATTGATTGCAACAAAGTGGTGATGCGCTAATTGTATCCCAGAAAATTTGAGTATATTGCCCCTAACCGGGTTGAAGACGTATTGAGGCTTCTTAGAAAATATAGGGATGAGGCGAAGATACTGGCGGGTGGACACAGCCTCTTACCTATGATGAAGCTGAGGATTATCGGGCCCAATGTGCTCATAGACCTTAAAAACCTCAGAGACAAGCTGGCCTATATAAGAGATAGTGGGAGAGTCGTCAGGCTAGGCGCCTTAACGACACACGCCGAGATTGAACAGTCAAACACTTTGAGGCGCGACATCCCGCTTCTTCCCGAGGTTGCGAGCTTGATTGGCGATATGCAGGTGAGGAATCTGGGGACTGTTGGCGGGTCGCTGGCCCACTGCGACCCGGCTGGAGACTGGGCTGTGGCCATGCTCGCTCTCGACTCCTCCGTAGCGATTCAGGGAGAGCGTAGGAGGGTGATACCCATCTCCAGATTTCTCAAGGGCCCCTTCACAACTGCGCTCAGACCGACAGAGCTTCTGACCGAGATAACGATACCCAAGCCGCCCAAGGGCCACGGCTGGTCGTGGAAAAAGTTTGAGAGGAAGGCAGGCGATTTCGCGACGGTAAATGTGGCGGCCGTCGTCATCCCTGACAGGCGCGGAACGGTTAAGAAGGCGTCCATAGCTGTTGGGGCTGTGAGCCCTGTTGCATACAGAGCCTCGGCCGCCGAGATAATGCTGAGGGGGAAGCGCCCTGATAGTGAGCTTTTGAGGAGGGCCGCTGAGGCTGCCGCTGAGCCGGCTAGTCCCATAAGCGATTTGAGGGGGTCGGCGGAATACAAGAAGTGGCTGACCACAGTTATGGTTAAGAGGGCTCTTGAGGAAGCTTTAAACAGGGCGGGAATCTCTGTGGAGGTGTCTAAGCATGCCTAGGCGCGTAGTCCGCAGAACCCGCTCAAGCATCACCCCAGAGACCCAGGCCCAGATACCCATCAAGGTTAAGATAAATGGCGTCGAGTACTCCCACACAGTTGAGCCCCGGCTCCTCCTAGTGCATTACATCAGGGACTTGGTCGGTTTGACGGGTACGCATGTGGGCTGTGATACCTCGCACTGCGGAGCCTGCACAGTTCTGGTTAAGGGCCTGTGGGGTGATGACTGGCTAGCGGTCAAGTCGTGCACCGTCCTGGCTGCGCAGGTTGACGGAAAGGAGGTGTTGACGATTGAGGGGCTGGCCAAGAACGGCGAGCTCCATCCACTTCAGAGGGCCTTCTGGGAGAACCATGGCCTGCAGTGTGGCTTCTGCACTCCAGGTATGATTATGGCGGCTCTAGGTTTGCTGCTCAGGAACCCCAACCCCACGAGAGAGGAGATCAAGTGGGGGATAAGCGGAAATCTCTGCAGATGCACCGGATACGTCAACATTATCAAGTCGATAGAGGCAGCGGCTAAAGAGATGCGGGAGAAGGGAGTAACAGTGTAGGCAGCAACAGCGAGTTTATCACCTACACCACTTTTCAGCCCGCGGCACACCTGAACCCACCCCCTTGTAGGAGGTTCACGTTTAATAAACAGCCTAGGCATTTCGCGACCTGAGCGTCTAGGATGGCTTTTGTCACAGACCTGATATCTCTGACAAAGCCGAAGATCACGCTACTCAACGTGGGCTCCGCTCTCTCTTGCTACATACTCGCGGAAGGAGGCTTAGAGGGTGCTGTGACCCTTTTCCTAGTAGGTTATCTCGCATCTGGCGGTGCCAGCGTCCTGAATAATTATCTCGACCGCGACATGGATGGGAGAATGAGAAGAACCGCTGCGAGACCGCTCCCGAGCGGAAGAGTCTCTGAAAAGACCGCGCTGTTCTTCGGCACGCTGCTCTCCGTGGCCTCAGTATCGCTGGCTACACTCTCGCTCAACCTCTTAACAGCGGCGATGATAGCTCTCGGAATAGCATCATACGTCATACTATACACAGCCATACTAAAGAGGAGAACCGACTGGAACATTGTCTTAGGAGGCGTCGCTGGGTCTTTCCCGCCACTCGCAGGTTGGGCGGCGGCCAGAAACGCCATAGGCCTAGAGGCCCTGCTTGTCGCGCTTCTGATATTTCTCTGGACCCCGGGCCACTTCTGGGCTCTCTCGATCAGGGCTGAGAAGGAGTACAGGTCTGCGGGCCTGCCTATGCTACCAGTTACGCGGGGCTTGGAGAAGGCTGTCTCAGCGATAGCGTTGTCCAACGCTCTAATGATAGGTGGGTGGGCGGCCCTGACGGCTACACTCAAGTCTCCGACAATATTCCTGCTTATCACGGCGCCTGTCACGATTCTCATAGCACTATACAGCGCTAGGCTGGCCAAGAACAGGGATAGAGAGGACTCGTGGAGACTCTTTAAAGCCTCGAGCCCGTGGCTCCTGTTCGTCCAATTGGGACTGATAGCCGTGAGGGTGTTTTAGGGCTTAAAGCGGCTTCTCGCCGCTCAGGGCCTCGACTCCCCTCGGGCTTTCAAGGTCCGTGACACGCTCCTCCGACGCCTTGACGGGTTTAGCCTCCTCTTTGATCCTTAGCTCTACGAGGACCTCATCCTTTCCATGCTTGATGTCGAAGCCGAACTTCTTACAAAGCCCTATCATCCTCGTGTTCTCAGGAAGCACGATGCCGTATATCGACTCCAACCCCTTATCCTGAGCTATCTCGATTATCATGTCCAACAGCTTGGTGCCCAAGCCCTTCCCCTGAAAATCGTCCGCGACAAGTACGGCGAACTCGCCCCTGTTTCTCTCAGGCTCGATGATGAGCCTGCCAACCCCGACGTTCCTCTTCCTCCCCCGGTCGCTATACTCGGCAATTATCGCGATCTCCCTATCATAGTCGATGTTACAGAACCTCACCAGCATCTCGTGAGTGACCTCTTTAATGACTTGGAAGAACCTGAACCTGCTTGACTCCTCGGACAGGCCCTTGATAAGCTCGTATTCAAGAGGCTCGTCCTCGGGCCTAATAGGCCTCAGCAGCACTTCTCGACCGTCCTTTAGCCGCCATGGCTTGATGTATTTCGTGGGGTAGGGCGATATTACCAGATGTCGGTGATGCTCAGAGGTGTATTTGGCCTCTGTGTCAAGCACGACTCTGAAGTCGACTGCATAGATCTGGTCTTCAGAGACGGCCAACGGGTTTATCTCAGCCTCCTTGATCTCGGGAAAGTCCACAACCATGTTTGAGAAACGCACAATTATTTCCTCCAGCTTCTTTATGTCTGCGGGCGGCCTATTCCTAAACCCGTTCAACAGGAGGTTGTAGATTTTTGTCTCCTCCATCAATCTGCGCGCAAGCACTTGGTTAAGCGGGGGCAGACCTATCGCGTAGTCCCTGATAGCCTCAGTCGCTATTCCGCCCGCGCCAAACATTATCACGGCCCCGAAGTCTCTGTCCCTAGTGGTTCCGAGTATCAACTCATAATTCACAGGCTTAACCATCTTCTGGACATATACTCCTTCAATCCGAGCCCCCGATGCCTTCGACCTAATATTCTCCATGAGCTTAAGATACTCCTGTTTCAGCTCTTCAGGCGACTCAATGTTTAACACAACTCCATTAACGTCAGTTTTGTGGATGATGTCTGGAGAGATTATCTTCAGGGCGACGGGGTAGCCTATCCTAGACGCCACGAACACCGCCTCCTCAAGCGAGGTCGCCATGTAGCCCTTCGGCCTCGGGATACCATAAGAGTCGAGAAACCTATCACACTTGTCTAGCGTAAGGATGGTATTGCCTTTGGCCAGCTCCTTCTTCAGCGAAATCTTCAAGAAATTCTTAGGAGGCGACGGGTCGATAAGCAGGTCCTCCGGAGTCTCGTAGAGTAGCTCCAGATTCCTCTTATACTTGTACATGTATGTGTAGGTCTTGACGGCCTCCTCCGGCGTGCTGTACGTTGGCACATCGTTCCTGTAGAATAGCTCTCTGGCCCTCCACACCTCGTCACCACCCATCCATACCGTCAGGATGGGCTTCGTCCTTCCACTCCTATTCACAATGTCTATGATCTCTTCTGCGAGCTCCACAGGCTTGGCTGCGCCCTGCGGAGTATAGATTATCACGATGCCGTCAACGTTGGGGTCTGCGAGGCATAGCCTGGTGGCTACGGAGTATCTGTTAACATCCGAGTCTCCCAGGACATCTATCGGGTTTCCTTGGCTCCAGTAGGGTGGGAGGACTTCGTTTAGCGCATCAATCGTCGACTTTGAGAGCTGCGCGATAACTCCCCCGTACTCTATCACCGCGTCAGCCGCTATCACTCCCGGGCCGCCGGCGTTCGTTATTATGGCTAGCCTAGGCCCCGCTGGCAGGTGTCTAGAATCGAGCACGCTCGCGCAGTTGAACAAGTCGTTAATTTCGTCAACCCTCACGACGCCGACGCGTCTAAAGGCTGCGCGATAGACATCGTAGCTCCCGGCCATTGAGCCTGTGTGGGAGCGCGCGGCCTTGGCTCCCGCAGGATATTTTCCAGCCTTCATGACGATTATCGGCTTATTCCTGGCGAATCCTCTCGCGGCGCTCATAAACCTCTTTGCGTCACCCACGCTCTCCATATAGATGAGAATACTCCTAGTGTATGGGTCTTGGCCCAAAAAGTCTATCAGGTCGCCGAAGCCGAGGTCGATCATAGAGCCGAGAGAGACAAACATGCTGAACCCTACATGAGCGTTGACGGCCCAGTCGAGTATTGCTGAGCCTAAGGCCCCGCTCTGGGAGATGAAGGCTATCTGCCCAATCTCAGGGTCCTTGAGCAGGAAGGTTGCGTTCAGCCCGATCGGCGGCCTGATAAATCCTAGACAGTTAGGGCCCAGAATCCGCAGACCATAATCCTCCTTCAGCCTCTTAATCTCTTCCTCCAGCCTTTCACCCTCCTCACCGGTCTCTCTGAACCCCGCCGAAACAATCACCACCCCCTCCACATCCGCTTTTCCACATTCCTCAACGACGTTTGGAACAGTCTTAGCGGGAGTAGCAATAACTGCCAAGTCAACATGCTCAGGAACCGCTCTAATCGAGGGATAGCATTTGAGACCTAACACGCCCTCCCTGTTGGGGTTTACCGGATAAATCACCCTGTCAACGCTTGACTTGAGAAGATTTTGAATCAGAGCGAGGCCCACACTACCCTCCCTGTCCGTGGCACCGATCAAAGCAACAACGGAGGGGTTAAACATACGGTCTAAACGGCTCAAAATATATCACACAAAAGAATAGTCAACACACCTTATAGCTCTATCTCCACCCCAGCAGCCGCCGCCAAACACCGCCCCCCCTTTCCCTTGCTATACGCGACTCACACACCGTGCTCCGGCCGGGATTTGAACCCGGGTCTCCGGCTCGAAAGGCCGGCATACTTGTCCGGGCTATACTACCGGAGCCCTGGTAGACTATCTTCCTCGCGCCTTCTTTTTAATGTTGAGATACGGGTGCGCGTATAGGGGCGGGTTGTGGTGTGTTAAATGATTTCAAAATATCTGGGGGATGATGTCGTTGATAGTGCTGCTTTGTTTGGATGGGGGGTGTTGGTGTTTTAGTCCAGCTCGGGCATCTCGCCCTCTTTCTTGCCCTTCTCCTCCTTCTTCTTGGAGGCAGCGACTACGTCGTCTATTCTTAGTATCATTGCGGTTGCCTCGAAGCTCGACTTTAGCGCCTGGGCCTTCACCTTGAACGGCTCAATCACTCCAAGAGAGATCATGTCCTCCACCTTGCCGTTGTATATGTTGATTCCGTAGTTCTGTCCTTTGTCCACATGCTTGCTTCTTAGTGTAGACATTATGTCGACTGGGTCTAGGCCGGCGTTCTCGGCCAGGGTCTTGGGTATGGCCTCGATGGCCTCTGCGAAGGCGATCATAGCGAGCTGCTCCTTCCCAGAATACTTTGACGCATTCTCCCTGATGTACTGTGCTAGCTCTGTCTCAACAGCGCCTCCGCCTGGGACGAATCTGTTATCGTCCACTATCGTTATCATGTTCATTAGGGCGTCGTTTAATGACCTCTCAGCCTCGTCGAGCTGCCTCTCCAGCCCAGCCCTCAGGAGTATCGAGACCGCCTTCGGGTTCTTGCAGCCCTCCACAAAGACCATCCTGTCCTCACCTATCTTCCTCTCCTCAACCAGAGCCGCTTCTCCCAAGTCCTTAGGCGATAGGTCCTCGAAGTTCGTGACTATCCTGCCGCCAGTAGCCTTCTCGAGCTTCTCCATATCGCTTCTCTTCACGCGCCTCACAGCCAGTATACCGGCCTTGGCCAAGAAGAACTGAGCCACATCATCGATTCCCTTCTGGCAGAAGACGACGTTTGCTCCGACCTGGACAACCTTGTCAACCATCTCCTTCAGAATCCTAGCCTCCTCGTCGAGGAACTCCTTTATCTTGAGCGGGTCTCTGATCCTTATCTCGGCGCTGAACTCTGTCTTCTCAATCTCGAAGGGCGCGTCTATAATCGCTATCTTCGCATTGGTTACGCGCTTTGGCATCCCAGGGTGCACTACCTCCTTGTCTATCACTACTCCCCTTATTAGCTGGGACTCCAGAATGCTCTTCCCCATCTTCTTTACAATCTGTATGTCGTCTTTATCGGCTCTGCGTTTACCATCGTATTCCTTGACGACTTTTAGGACTGCGTCGATGGCGATGTTTGAGATGTGGTCCATGCCGAAGCCGAGGGACTTGCTTCCGAGGCTGGTCTTCACTATCTTGAGGAGCGTACCCTTATCGTCCAGCTTAACCTCCGTCGCCACCTCATTGAGGCGCTTGAGGGCTAGGTCGAGCGCCTTCTTATAACCTGTGATGATTGTGCTGGGATGTATCTTCTGCTCTATGAGCTGCTCAGCCTTAGCTAGAAGCTCTCCGGCTATAACGACTGCGCTGGTGGTTCCATCGCCCACCGACTTGTCCTGAGTCTTGGCAACCTCTATGATCATCTTCGCGGCTGGGTGTTCCACATCCATCTTCTCGAGAATCGTTGCTCCGTCGTTGGTAACTATTACATCCCCGATCGTGTCTACGAGGATCTTGTCCATGCCCTTCGGGCCTAGAGTTGTCTTAACCATCTCGGCGATTATCTTGGCGGCTGTTATGTTGTTCCTCTGTGCGTTTCTTCCACGAGTCCTCGTTGTCCCCTCCCTTAGAATAAGAACTGGTTGACCTCCTAGAGCCATTTGTTATACACCGGATTCTATTGTCTAGACCCAAGATTTAAATCTAAACCCCCCATCAAAACGCGGCTCGACAAGTATTCCGCCCTAGCTGCTGGAGTAGATAAAAACTTAAACACATGCTAGTTTTCGGTAATCTTAAGGGCGATGGTGCTTCTGGGAGCTCATGTCTCTATATCAGGCTCTGTCGCTTATGCTGTTGAGAGGGCGAGAAGCCTCGAATGCACGACCTTCCAAATATTTACGCGGAATCCCCGGGGATGGGTGGCTAAGAAGCTGAGTAGTGAGGAGGCTGAGGAGTTTGTGAAGAATAAGAGGAGGGTCGGGTATGAGGTTGTCGTTGCGCATATGCCGTATCTACCGAATGTCGCTAGCCCCGAGCCTCTGAGTTGGAGGCGCTCCCTCAGAAGCCTCGTAGAGGAGCTAGAGAGATGCGAGATGCTGGAGCTCAACTATCTTGTCTGCCACATAGGAAGCCATATGGGGAGGGGTGTTGAGAAGGGAATATCACAGGTCGCCAAGGCTGTTAACTCTGCGCTGGAGAAAGTTGAGGCCAAGTGCATGATTCTTCTTGAGAACATGGCAGGACAGAAGAATAGTGTAGGCTCATATTTCCCCCACATCCAAGCGATACTCGAAAAGATAGAGGATAAGGACAGGGTCGGAGTCTGTCTTGACACCTGCCACCTCTACGCCGCAGGATACGACATCTCGACAGAGGAGGGGTTGAATGACACACTCGCCCAGTTCGAGAACCATGTTGGACTCAAGCTCCTCAAGCTCCTCCACCTAAACGACTCACGCGGCAAGCTGGGCAGCCACCTGGACAGGCACGAGCATATCGGGAGAGGATACATAGGCGAGGATGGCTTCAGACGCATAGTGACGCACAGTAAGCTGCGGGACCTTCCGATGATCTTGGAGACGCCTCAGGACGAGTATGGAGACTACGAGGTTGACTTGAAGATGGTTAGGAGATTGATTCAGCATGGTTAGTGGTGTAAGAGGAACCATCACCGCAATTATTAGGATCGGGGTCTCGCTGCTAGCTTTAAAGTTCGTCTTGGTTGGAGTTGCGTGCCTGCTTCTCGCCGAGGCGATTCTCTACCTGCTCGTCGATGTTTTAGGGTCCAACGCTCTTCTTGCAGGCGCGCTGTCCATCGAGATATCTGTGGTCGCCAATTTCATGATGAACGATTACTGGACATTCAGGGGGCAGAGGTCTTCAGATGGTTTTTTCACGCGGATGATCAAGTTCCACTTGACTAGGGTGTTGAGTATCGCCGTGAATTTCGGCGTCTACGGTTTTCTTGTCACCTTCATCGGCGTCAACCACTTGTTGGCCTATTTCTTGGCCACTGTTCTGGCCTTCTCGATAAACTTCTTGACCAGCGTTGTCTGGGTTTGGAGGGGTGTCCTCGGAGACTATATGGGCTCTGCTCAGAGAAGCGCCGCCCTCTCCACCATCGCGATCTCGGATTCGCTGTATCCCAGGTTTCTGAGGCCGCGGAGTATGAGGGAGACGTATGCGCGTGAGGGGGCCACGTGTTTTCGTGGATTGGTTGAGACGTAGGTGTAGGCTTCTTCGAGGCCTGTCTCGGTCTGGGCTCTTATCTTTATTCTGCTTCTGTGTGTTGGGATTCCCTGATACTTGTCGAGTATTGCGAGGTCTTCGCCTCTGATGGTGTATAGCGCGCCTACCACGTAGCTTCCCCTGCTCTCCTCTATACCCGCTATCCCGCCCCTCCACGCGGCAGAGTAGGTGTCGAAGACCAGCCTGTACCCCTCAAGCCTCGCCCTCCGCGGCCCATGCCACTCGCGGAGAATCCTCCTCATCACCTCCGGGTTAAGCGAGACATCATAAGCGAAATAGTTGACCGTCAATCCTACTCTATGAGGCGCTCAGGTTTTATTTAGAGAAATTGCGTAGAGTATTGCTGGATGGCTGTAAGGGTCGTTGCACCTGCTAGGCTGCACTTGGGGTTCGCGTCTACTGGCCGCCTTCTCGCGCCTTGGGCCGGGATCGGCCTAGCGGTTGAGGAGCCTAAGACCGTTGTGGAGGCGGAGTTCTCCGGTGGCGGAGGAGTTCGCGTGGAGGGTGAGAGGGGGGGTGAGGCTGAGGAGGCGGCTAGAATTGTGGCAGGCTCTCTGGCCCCGTTAGTCGACAGAGGCCTAGCTTTGAGGGTCGTGGAGGCCCCTCCGCGCCATGTGGGTCTGGGCGCAACTACGCAGCTGGCCCTAGCCGTCCTTGAGGCTGTCTCCAGGCTTGCTGGCTCTGAGCCCCGGATAGAGTTGCTTGTGGATGCGGGGCTTGTGGGCGGATTCTCTTGGGTGGGTGTGGCCGCCTTCAAGTCCGGCGGATTCATCCTTGACCTAGGAGCGACTCCGTCGAGGAGGCGGTATGTCTCGCTCAGGTTTCCTGAAGACTGGGCTGTGGTGCTTGCGCGGCCCCCGGGGCGGCGGGGCCAGCCGCGTCTGGGGGAGGCTGAGAAGCTTGGGGGGCTGGTCTATGGGGCTGAGGTTGAGCAGGGGCTTGTCGAGCTCCTGTTCAAGCAGATACTGCCCGCGGTTCTGGACCGCGACCTTGAGCTCTTCGGGAGCGGCCTCTCCAGATATCAGAGGCTTGTCGGCTCAGCCTTCAGCAGTCTCCAACACGGGGTCTTCAACCCTGACTCTGAGAAGCTTGTCGCGGCACTTGAGGCTGAGGGGCTTCTCGGCGTCGGCCAGTCGAGCTGGGGGCCGACCGTCTACGGGTTCTCCTCGAGTTTTAGGAGGGCTGAGGAGGCTGCGCGGATGCTTGCAGAAACCCTTGGATGCGTCTCGCTGGTGACTAGGGCCAATAACAGCGGCGCGAAGATTCAGAGGAATACGGTCTAAGGACTCAAATAATCTCGGAGGAGAAGCACCAGCAATAATCTTAAAGCGGCTCCCCCCACCACTTATTAGTGGAGAAGGGCTTTGGATTTCTCCCGCCTCGTCAGCTACTATGAGAGGCTTGAGGCCACCACGAAGCGGCTCGAGATGAGAGATATATTGACAGAGCTCTTCGCGGAGGCTGAGCCGAGGGAGGCTAGCAGAATAGCGTATCTTACTCTGGGTGAGCTCTATCCCGCCTACGTCGGTGTTGAGCTGGGTATGGCTGAGAAGCTGGCCATAAGAGCTTTGAAGATGGTTACCGGCATAGATGAGGGGAAGATTGAGGAGTCCCTGAGAAAGACGGGAGACCTCGGCCTCGTCGCCGAGAAGCTCCTATCCTCAAAGAAGACCCAGATGACGCTGAGCCTCGAGCCTCTAACCGTTGAGAGGGTTTACAGCCAGCTGGAGAGAATCGCGAAGTTCACAGGCGAGGGGGCTATGGAGATGAAGGTCAAGACTCTTTCGGGCCTCCTCGCGCAGGCCTCGCCAAAGGAGGCCAAGTACCTCATCAGGCTAGTGACGGGGAATATGAGAATGGGTGTCGCGGATATGACGCTCATAGACGCTTTAGCCGCGTTGAAAGGAGGTGGTAAGGAGGAGATCGAGCGCGCCTATAACCTCTGCTCAGACATAGGGCTGGTGGCCTCGACCGTGAAGGAGCATGGCGTTGAGGGGGTCGCGAAGATCGGGTTGAGAGTCGGGATTCCTGTCAGGCCGATGCTTGCCGAGAGGCTCACATCTGCCCAGGAGATTCTGGAGAAGCTTGGAAACACGGGATTCGCTGAATACAAATACGACGGTGAGAGGATGCAGATTCACAAGGCGGATTCAGAGCTGATGATCTTCTCGAGGAGGCAGGAGAATATAACTTCACAGTTCCCGGATGTTGTGGAGATGTGTAGAAGAGGTTTAGCGGCTAGGGAGGCGATAGTTGAGTGCGAGGCCGTCGCATACGACCCTGAGACGGGAGACATGCTTCCTTTTCAGGAGCTGATGCACAGGCGGAGAAAATACGATGTTGAGAAGGCGGCCCAGCTCTACCCCGTCAGCCTCTTCTTCTTCGACGCCCTCTACATTGACGGCGAGCCGCTCATAGACCTACCACTACTTGAGAGGAGGAAAAGGCTCTCACAAGTCTTAGAGTCCTCGGACAACTTTAGGCTAACAGAGGGCATCATGGTCTCTGACCCAGACTCCCTGGACAGGTTCATGCTGAAGGCCGTGGAGGAAGGATGCGAGGGCGTCATGGTCAAGGATATCTCGCCAAAGTCGATCTACAGGGCTGGTGCGAGGGGCTGGCTCTGGATCAAGTATAAGCGGAGCTATGTCTCGAAGCTCACCGATACTCTGGACCTGGTCGTTGTGGGTGCATTCTACGGTAAGGGGAGGAGGAGCGGGAGAATCGGGACGTTGCTCATGGCGGTCTACGACGACGAGGCCGACGTCTTTAGGACGGTTTGCAAAGTAGGGACAGGCTTCAAGGACGAAGACCTAGAACACCTCACACAGACACTCACACCGCTAGCCCAGAAGCAGAAGCCAGCCCGCGTAGAGTCGATAATGGAGCCAGACATCTGGACCAGGCCCGAGATGGTGTTGGAGATTGTCGGCGACGAGATCACGCTCAGCCCTATCCACACCTGCGGCTGGGGGGCAATCAGGAGCGACGCAGGACTCGCGGTCAGGTTCCCCAGGTTCACGGGCAGATACAGGAGCGACAAGTCCCCGGAGGACGCGACGACCGTGAACGAGATAATAGAATTGTATAAGTCCCAGCTCAAGGTCATAGCTGGTGGAGGGGAGGGTGAGCCCACCTGAGTGGTGAGGATCAGCAGGAGAAGGCGCGGCAGCTCGCCGAGATTAAGGCCTGGATCGAGCGGAGGATTATCGAGCTAAACCAGGAGCTAGACATGCTCAAGAGGGTGGGAAGCTATGTGGACGAGCTCTTGACCCAGCTCAGTTTCAGGAAGGCTGACACCCTGGCCAAGAGAACCGAGCAGCCCGCACCCCCGCCCCAGCCAGCCCAGGCCGAGAAACCCACCGTCCGCTCCGTCAGAAGCAGGACCGGCGCAAACCTAGCAACCGTGAGCTACACTAGAGACGAGGTCAGATTCCAGATAAGCCCCGGCGTAGAGCTCAGAAGCGAGGACAAGCCCTTCACATCCTTCCTGCTTAGGAAGGTCCTTGACCAGATGGCTGAAGAGGATAAGAAGAGGGCTGAGGCGGGGGAAATCGACGCCGAGAGGGCTCTGAGCTACGAGATCGTTTATGACGGTGAACGGGTGAAGGAGATCCTTGTGAGGAACTATAGAGAGGACTCCAGGCTTAGGGAGCTGATAAGCTCGGTCAGATGGACTCTCGAGACGGTATCCTCCCGATAATATACCCTCGCGATACTGCGTGGGTGTGGGAGTAATCCTTATCTGAGCCCGGCACACAGGTTGGGACAGAACAGGCTGATGAAGGCCATATATCTAGTAGGGCTAGTATCGCTAGCAGCCCTCGCCTGGATACTCGTACAGACACCGTCCGCCGAGGCGGCGTTAGGAACAATAACCGTAACAGTCCAAGACTATCAGGGAAACCCTCTACCAGACGCATATGTCTGCCTCGAAAACGCCACAAGATGCTACCAAGCCAGGACCGACGGCAACGGAAGAGCGACATTCAGCAATATGAGACTACTTGACACATACAGGTTAAACGTCACGTATCTCGGCATCAAGAACGTGCGTGTATTCGAGAACTGGAACTATAGCAACCCCGCCCATCCCAAGACATTCAGGACAGGCGTCTTCAACGTGAGGATTTGTGTGCGGTCGAGCGGGGGCATCCAGCCCATACAGGGCGCCAGCCTCGAGATCAGGTCCACATTAACTGATCCTGACGTGAATCTTGAGCAGACCACGGGAGCCGATGGCTGTGCAACATTTCCCCGGCTTCCCGGCAACGGGACACTATACACCTACAACGCCACATTCAATCACCAGGTCTTCGGAGTTCGCATAGCTACTGGGGAGACTAACCTGAACCTAGACGTAAACAGCTTTGACGACAACTTGATTGACCTCCCGCTTTACAGGCTTAGGCTCACGCTCAGGGATAGAACTGACAGGCCTGTGCAGGGTCTGGAGACGAGGCTCTGGAGAGGAGAAAAGTCCGGCAGCCCGCAGATGACGGCCTCAAGCGACTCCTCGGGCGTCGTTGTCTTCAGCCTCCTCCCCGAGGGCCGATACATCTACGACGTCGTCTATAAGGGTGACGTATTATTCACCGTCCCCTCGCCCGAGAACATCAACAGCAACAGGGACAGGCCACCCGTCAAGCTTCCATTAACACGCCTCTCGGTAGAGGTCTACGACCTCAAGAATAAACCCCTATCATCGTACACCGCGCCAAGCTACGAGCTAACCGCCAGGCTCTACGCGGACGCAAACTTATACTTCGAGGCGAGGGAGAGGGGAGGGGTCATAAGCGTCGGATACGTATACGATGAAAGGGACTACCGCCTAATACTGCTCTTCGAAGGTCAAGAGGTCTTCTCTGGAATACTCCGCTCGGACGATATCAAGACGGGCACAGTTAGGGTTCAGGCCAGGTTCGGCGACTTCAGCTTATCACTTGATAGCTCAGGCTTCTTCGGTACACTCCCGCGCATACTTCAGAGGGCCAGCATCAGGCTCGAGGCTGGAAACTATAGGGTGGAGGAGAGGCTGGGCGGGGAGGGCGTAATTCTCCTCCGAGACAAGCCCCTCGTAAAATACTCCTACACAATATTGCTCGACGGAGTAAACATAGGTTCAGGCGAGATAACGCCAGCCCACGGCGAGCCCAGACAACTCAGGCCCAAACCCTACAGGGTCTCAGCCCTCGCCGTCTCACTAGACGACAAGCCGATCGCCGGCAGCCTCAAGCTCATCTACGGCGGCGAAAGCATCGGGACAGTAAACCTCCCCAGAGAGGGAGCCTCGATAGAGGGCCTCCTTAAACTCTCCTACAGCTACTCCTTCACATACATGGATGTCGAGGTTGCTAGGGGTGAGGTCAGACCTGAAGAGGTGGAGGCAGGCCTCCTCAACATCAGGGCATCGGTCGCCGATGTCAAGGCAAAGCTCCTCGACAACACCGGCGAGGAGAGTCTCGCCGGCGCAATAGCTGCGCTGTACGTCGCATCCTACAGGCAGGAGGGGCTCGCCGACGAGGAAGGGGTAGTATCCTTCTCAGACGCGCCTCTCACCACCGCGACGCTCTCAATCCACTACCAGGGGATAAGAGTCTACTCAAGCCCCGTCACCTACTCGCCCGAGCAGAGGCTACTGGAGATTCGCGGCACAGGGGTTTACACAATCTCATTCACGGTCTTGGACGGTGAGGGAGAGCCGCTCACGGACACCATCTTCAAGATGAACGTGGGCTCGCTATCCGTGGCCAGGACCATGAAAGACGACAACGTCCTCACTCTTAAGCTCGTGCCGAACGGAACCCTCTCACTATCTCTGGAATACATGGGCGTAAACGTCTTCACAGGCTCCCACCGCCCACTCAGGAACGGCGAGAACGTCGAGATCACCGCCAAAGTCTATCCTCTGAGACTTGAGGTATATTTCCACGGCAGCGCGGGAAAAGATCTTCTAGACGGGGCTAGGCTCCATGTGGACTTGGAGGGCCGCAGGCTGGCGACGCTCGAGGCGCGGCGTGGCGTGGCAGAGGCTCGGCTCCCCGCCGGAAACTATCTCGTCCTAGCAGAGTATAAGGGCTCCGCGGTGGCGGACAGAGTCTTGGCTCTAACCGGCTCTCAGAAGATAGTTATCGAGACCTCGGTGTTCGGTGTCTCCCTAAAAGTGCTGAAACTCAACGGCTCGCCCGCCGCGAACCTATCCCTCAGGCTGGTGAAGGAGGGTGATGGGGAGACACTCGAGGGGCTGACCACAGACGAGGCCGGCTCCGCCTCCACGTTACTCCCCACAGGAATCTACAGGGTGGTTTACGGCGAGGGTGAGAGAATGGTCGCGGTGAGGCTGCCTGTCAACACCGTCTCCAGCTATACACTCCTATACGGCGAGACGTGGTCAAACTATCTCTACCCGCTTATCGCCGCGCCGGCGCTGGGCGCGGTATCTATATATTGTCTCTACAGCTCCTTCAGGCTAAAATCTCAAGCAAGACGGTCTAGAACCCTGGCGGAAGAGGGGAAGGGAGTTCGGGAATGGGCTCGGAGGGGCAGGGAGAGGCTGAGAAAAAACGTCTAGCCCGAGGCCACAGACTGGCAAGGTCCCTGATACCGGTCATCATCGCGGTCGCCGCAGCGATCTCGGCCTACTTTCTGCTGGGAATCGTGATGGGCACCGATACGCCGCTGGTCGTAGTTCCCACAGGCAGCATGAGACCCGTCATAGAGGTTGGCGACATACTCCTAATCCAGGGCGTGAAACCTGAAGAGATAATAGCGGACCCCGTGAGAGGGGATGTTATAGTTTTCTGGCAGCCGGGAGGAAGTGTCAGGATAGTCCACAGAGCCATCGCGAGGAGCGAATACGGCATAGTCACGAAGGGCGACGCGAACTCTTACCCCGACATCTTCTCCCCAGTCCCTTACAGCCTAGTCATAGGGAAGTGGACGGGCCTCAAGATACCGGCCTGGACGGGTATAGGGTTCCTCGCACTCATCCTGAGAGGAGAGCTCTATCAGCCCCTAGGCCTGATAATATGGACAGTAATCATACTTGTCAACATCCTCCTAATAGCTAGAGAGATATTCTCCACTCCAGGGAAGCGAGCCTCCGCCTAACTGCCCCAGCCAAGGACCCGAGAACCCCTGCGCCGCCGGCAAGACGCTCTGCCTCCTCTACCAAAGCCCTCGCCTCAAGCCAGAGGCGGGAAGCCTCCTCCCCCCTATTCATGGAGAGGAAAGGCTCAACCCTCGAAAGACTCACGGAGGCCTCAACGAGGAGCGATGCAGGGCGGGAGAACGGCCTCTGGGGCCTAGGCCTAAACCTGAAGGCGACTGGTCTGCAGCGGGCCTGTAGCCATACATCATCCCTCAGCTCCTCAACCACGAAGAACTCTACCGCCGCATAGGCCTCGCAGAGGACAGGGGCCTCCACAGCCTCGCCGACACCGAAGCTCATAGAAACGACGCCTAGGTCGAGCGCCGCCTCCACGATGAACTCGGGAGCCGCGACGTTCACCACACCGCATCTGGTCCTCGAGAGGTTCCGGGCAGTCTGGGATGATACATGCGGCCTCAAGATAATTGTTGAGGCGTTCTCGAAGAACCTGCAGCCCATGGCCGCCGCGTGGGGTGAGCCGTCATCGCTGAAAGTGGTTACGACAACCTCGTAGAGAGCACCCTCATCCAGCTCCAAGGCCTCTGAGAGGCTTGAGAGGGGGGCGCCAACCCAGCCGGAGACACAGGGCCCGTGCAAGACAGACATTATGATTGCTCCAGCCAACATAAAGGCTAGCCTGGACAACGATTTAATAGACAGCTACGCCGATTAGGGGATGTGCAGTCCAACGAGCAGGTCTACCATGTGGCCAGCGGCGCCGCGGACATAGAGCGGATACTTCTATCCGACGACACGGCCTCCAGGGCGAACATAATACTTAAGGATGCCAAACTCCTCCTCGGACGCGAGGGCACCTACATCAGGGTTGTCGGCACGGAAGAGCAGCTCAGACGCGTAGGCGAGCTCTTGAAGGATAAGGCGAGACTGGTCGAGGGAGAAGAGCTCAACCAAGTCCTCGCAAAGATAAGGGAGGAGGATGAGCGGGCCCTCTCAGGCTTCGGAAGCATCTTCACAGAGTAACCCAAAAATTAAATCCACCCACCACGCGAGACAATACGAGGAGAGCGGGGGTAGCCAAGCCTGGCCAAAGGCGGCGGCCTCAAGATCTACCCCGCAAGAGGAGCCAGCCGCTCCCGCAGGGGTTCGTGGGTTCGAATCCCACCCCCCGCACATCTACTCGTCTTCTATTTTTACTGATAATTGATTAGAAAAGAAAATTGTGAAAAATTAGGAGGAGAGGCTCTGAGGCAGGAGAATTTTCTCTAGCATCATGAATGAATGCTTGAGATGCTCGTGAAGCTCCCGAGGGGCATCTAGCACGTTGAGCATGCTTGATGCGGGCTCATAGACTGGGCCGCCAAACGACCGAGAGGCTAGTCTTGGCCTTCTTTTACATCACTAAAGATTTATCGCAGCACGGGTCTATGGAATAAGGTTTATAGTTTGCGAGATATTCGATTTGCTAATGGCTGACCCTACGTATCTCATGGTGGCCGCTATCGGGTTACTGCACGGGCTGGAGCCCGGGCATGGGTGGCCCGTAGCTTTGCTCTACGCCTCAAAGCACTCAGGACGAATGTTTAGAGCGTTCATCAGCAGCTCCATAATCTCCTTTTTTCACCTGATTTCCTCGCTGGCTGTAGTCGCAGCCTATATAATATTAAAAACATTCGTCTCCTTCACCATACCGTATGTAAACTATATCGCCGGAGCAGTTCTGCTTATTCTCGGAGTTAGATTTCTCCTTGAGAAAAGCCATGAAGAACAACACGGGCACTTTCACGAAGATTTTGCGGGAGGCTGGCACACACATGAACACGTGCACTCAGATGGGACGAGACACAGCCATCTGCACTACCATCCAAAAAGAGTGGAGCTCAGCTTATCAGGTATTGCCGCGTTCGCGTTCATCCTCGGATTCGCCCACGAAGAAGAGTTTGCACTCTTAGCCCTAGCAGTTGGGGGGATTGATCCACTCGGCCTCATGTTAATATATGCGTTAGCAGTCGCTGGGGGGTTGATTGGGATAACGTTGGCCGCTATCACTGTGTACGGGAAGGTGGAGCGCTCACTCAAAAGGCATGGACACCTGCTCCCTAAACTGAGCGGGGCCGTCCTCATAATAGCTGCTCTTAGTTTCTTCTTGGGCTTAAGATAGTTACACGAAGAGGCTTGAATCCCGGATTATGGGGATTAACGGTAACATCTCGCTCTCCATCCAGCGCGAGACTTTATACCGCCTAGGCGCCTTTAATGACTTCTCTCCACAGTCCCAAGTCACCATGCCTCCATAGTTTGTGTCTATAATTTCTGAGCCGAAGATCTAGTCATTATATGCCGTGAACGAGCCGCCCTCATTCCGATAGCTTATATTAAAATTTTTTGAATACTTAATGGTTAATGTCTAAAGAAACTATTAAATAACTCCTCGGCGAGCAGTCTTAAATAAATGCGGAACACAGCGAGAACTGTCTTAACGGTAGTCATAATTGCGGTTTTGGCAATCGGTTTAGTCGTGGATGTCGCTGAAGCAGCTCGTCGCCCCCGGCCGACGAGGACGCGCACCTCCTCATACACCACGGTAACATCGACATCAACCACGAGGACATTTACGACTACATCCTCGACCACTAGCACGGCTGGCTACTCAGACACTTTCCCAGCCGTTAACCAAGCAATCCTGGGGACCTGCCCTCCGGAGGTTCACGACAGGTATTTCGTCATCGGGCCGGATGGTAGAAAGTATAGGACGTGGCATCCCGTAACTGTTCCAATAGACCCGAGTAATCCAGCAAGAGGCACATGCACATTCGCCCACGAGCATGGAGATAATCCCGTTCAAGGGAGTTTCAGGGACTTGCCGGCCTTCGGCTATGCAGCTAAGATTGCCGGCATGGTTGAGGAGATAGCGGCCCACGCGGGATTCAAGATCTTCTATAAGCCTAGGACAGGCGATGGGCTTGGTAATAACGCGGAGTGGCGCATAGTTGTTCATCAAGGAACGGCGGGGGCTCGCCGGCTCGTCCAATCACTTCACAGCATCCAGATAGACATAGTTGACTCTGCCGGGAGGGTAACAAAAGTAAACCTGATGGCTCCGACAGGAAACCTGAACCCGAAATGCGGCCCCCGAGTAGGCGACAGAATAGTACCTGATGAGGAGTGTGTCTCGAGGGGACTGTTTTACGAGGTCTGGTACTTCTCTGTACGTGTCGGGTCAGGGAACATTCACGGGGCAAGGTTCTTCGCGGCGCCTGGAATAGGTGTTTACAACCCTATGACCTACATGAAGGTAGGTGATCTCTCACGGGTTTACCCGATATGTGGTGTCGTTGAGGGGCTTCCATTCGGAGACCCGCGGAGCTTCTTCCTCGGCAACCAGAGGTCGGTTGAGCATCCTGACTTCGGCTGGGGGAATCCAGGCCCTTCAAGCTTCTGGACGGACGCATACGGAAATGAGGCCACCTCAGGCTGTGACGCGACGAGATGCATAAGGCAGACCGTCCCGTCAAACTATTATGCTTGGTTCGATGACGACTCAGTCTACGACTGGCCGTGGATAGACCTACCCCTAGGAGCGCCAGGAGGCAACTAGTTTCTGCTATTATCACCTCTATGCTATGACGGGGTGGAGGGTGGCTGCCAGCATGGAACATAAGAGCGGCGCGGTTGAATCTATAGGAGTTAAGTTGGATGGTAGTTTATTTAATTTGGAGAATTATACATAGCTTATAGATTACACCTCCTCAAAATATCTCGATTCTGGGAGTCGTTGTAACTCCTCGCAGAGCGGGTGAGCAGGACGGTTCACGGTTGATGTCTTCCGCGTAATGTCTATAAGAAGCGCTTTATGCCTCTTTTGTTGGATGTGCGGGGTGCCCCGGTAGCTCAGCTGGGAGAGCGCCCGGCTGAAGACCGGGAAGTCGCCGGTTCGAGTCCGGCCCGGGGCATAACTCTTAGGAAGGGGCGCGGCAGGTAGCTTCAATGATAATTAGTGGCTTATCTCGGAGAGACTGTTCACGTGGGAGCGGCGCGTCTGGGCAGGGTGTCGGTAACGCAGTGCTTGTTTAATAGGAATCTAAATATTATTGGGCGGTTTCCCGTGGTTGGGATTTGAGGTATATTGAGCTTGGTAGGAGTGGGTTGAGGGTTTCGAAGATTGGGTTAGGGACTTGGCAGATTGGGTCGTCTGAGTGGGGGTGGAATCGGGGTTATAGCATTGATGAGGTCATAAAAGCCATTGTTAGGTCTCACGAGCTCGGGGTCAACTTCATCGATACCGCCGAGATCTATGGGGGTGGTGTCTCTGAGGAGGTTGTGGGCAGAGCTGTCCGCGAATTCAGGGACGAGGTTGTCATCGCGACCAAAGTCTGGCCCACGCACGCGACCTATGATGGAGTTTTGAAGGCCTGTGAGAGAAGCCTCAGGCGCTTAGGTGTTGACGTTATAGACCTCTACCAGGTTCACTGGCCGAACCCGCTGATACCGCTCTCCTCGACGATGAGGGCTATGGAGAGGCTCGTGGAGCAGGGAAAGGTGAGGACTATCGGTGTAAGTAATTTTTCTGCGGGCATGTTGAGGAGGGCGCAGGAGTGTCTCAAGAAGGAGGAGATAGTCTCTGACCAAGTGAAGTATAATCTGGTGGAGAGGGGCGTCGAGAGGGAGCTTCTCCCCTACTGCGAGAGAGAAGGGGTCGCGCTGATAGCGTATAGCCCCTTAGCCCAAGGATTTTTGACGGCGCGTTATAACGTCTCCAACAGGCCGAGGGATTTCGTGAGGAGGCTAAACCCACTCTTCGACCCTTCAGTGATGAGGAGGGCCGGGCCCCTGATGGAGCTTCTAAGGGAGGTTGCTTCTAGGCATGGCGCGGAGCCGGGGCAGATAGCCCTGGCATGGCTGATTAAGAGGGAGCGCGTAGTTGCTATTCCGGGTGCGAAGAGGGCTGAGCAGGTAGAGTCGAACGCTGGTGCAGCGGAGCTGGAGCTAAGCGAGGAGGAGTGGGCGGCGCTCTCAGAGGCCGCGTCGAGGATAGACGTCGGGTTGTGGCCGCTTCTTAAGACGCCTTTAAGGCTCTTGGGTATATAAGTTCTGGGACTCTCTGGGTGAAGAGTAAAGTTTAGGCCGCCACAACATGGTGGGTAGAGATGCTTACCGAGGCTCAGAGCATCCATCTCAGCCCTCATACTACACTGGTCCTGAAAGGGCCGGCCTCTGCCCGAATTTTAGAGGGAAGAGTCGAGGTCTTCGGCTACAGCCCTGGACAGAAGGAGAGGATTATTGCGAGGCCGTGGCGTTCCCTCCCGCTCTACTCCGATGGCGGCGCGGTGGTTGAGGTCCTCATGGGCACGGGTGGAAGTGTTGAGACTGTGGAAGGCAACACGATTCCTAGCGAATGGACAGATGTGGTCACAAACCTCGGAGAAAGTTTTCGCGTAATGGTCGTCGGAGGAGTTGACACGGGTAAGACCTCTCTCCTAACTTATCTCTACAACAGGCTCGTGCCCAAAGGAGGGACAACTATAGTCGACCTAGATGTAGGCCAGTCGGAGATCTGCCCACCCACAACTATGGCCGTGGCCACAGGCACTAGGCCCTCCCCCACGTTCTCATCGTTTAAGCCAGCCACAATATACCCATATGGCTACACCTCTCCCTCCTACGCAATAAGACACTCTTTGAAAACCGTCACAGAACTCGCATCAAGTATAGAGAGCGCGGGCAGAGTACTTATCAACACGGACGGCTGGATAGACCACGAGCGGGCAAGAGAGTATAAGTCACAGCTCATCAAGATTTTCAAGCCGAGCCACGTCGTACTCATAGGAGTCGGCAACCCTGGAGAGATGGTTGAGTCGGCGTTGGAGGTTGGTGCCAAGGTCTTCAATCTCCCGGGGCCTGGAACCGTCTTGAGGAGGGACCAAGAGGCTAGAAAGCAGATCAGGGAGATGAATTATACTCGGTTTCTGCGCGGAGCTAGGCTTGTATCAACGCCTAGGAGGTGGCTTAAAGCCACGCCGCTGCTCTCGGCTTCTATATCGATTGAGGATTACTTGGGGGCTGTTGTTAAGGAGTTGGAGGAGGCGGGAGTTGAGAGGGCGCCGCTCATCGAGGGAGTTGATATGTCGGAGGCCGGACTGGGCATACTCTCCTATATTAACAGCCAGGGTAGGAGGGCCCATAGCCTTGCACTCTTCATAGGGATTGACGGCAAGGGCCTAGCTAGGATATATACGCCGCATGAGGGGCCGATACAGGAGCTAGAGGTCGGCGCTCTCGTTCTCTCTACAAGCTTCAAAGAGGTCTTCACGTATCTACCACCCATAGAGTAGGAGAGCAGAAGCGCGTATGTGTCATATTATATATAGCGAGTCATGAGAATCTTTATGTGCGATAAGGTGAGCCCTATTTGGCGCGTCTAGCAATAAAAGGTGGTAACCCCTCCGCTAAGGACTTGTTCAGGCTTGTGCCCCCGTGGCCGGCCTTCGGCGAGAAGGAGAAGCGAGCTTTGATCGAGGTTTTGGAGAGTAGGAGGTGGTGTAGAATCTATTCGGGCTCTAGGGCAGAGCTTTTCGAGTCATCTTTCGCCGAGTATCACCACGCAAAACACGGGATAGCGGTCGCGAACGGCACTGTCGCGCTGGAGCTTGCTTTGAAGACCGTTGGAGTTAGGCAGGGCGACAAGGTTATAGTCCCGGCCGTCACCTTCATAGCCTCGGCCTCAGCCGCAACTGAGCTCGGAGCAGTCCCGGTGTTTGCAGACATCGACCCTGAGACTGGGAACATCTCTCCGCGCTCTGTTAGAGAGATTCTTGAGCGGGAGGACGGTGTCAGAGCTGTTGTGGCTGTCCACTATGGAGGCAACCCTGTTAACTTCGACGAGCTGAAGCCTATACTGGCCAAGAATGGAGTGAAGCTGGTTGAGGACTGCGCCCACGCTCACGGCTCTGAGTGGAGGGGCAGGCGGGTCGGAGCAATAGGCGATATGGGTGGATTCTCATTCCAAGAAAGTAAATCACTCACCGCGGGCGAAGGTGGCATAGTCCTAACGGACAACGACGAATATGCGGCCAAGGCTAGGCTGATACATAACATAGGCAGGGTTTTGGGAAGGCCGGGTTATGAACACTACATCCTCAGCTCAAACTATAGGATGACAGAGTTCCAAGCGGCTATCCTCCTAGCCAAGCTTGACGAGCTGAAAGAGCAGGTTGAGAAGAAGCATAGGAACGGAGAGTATCTTGCTGACCGTTTGAGGAGGATTGGGGGAGTTGAGCCTCAGAAGATGGAGTCCGGCGTGACCAAGAGAGGCTACTACTACTTCATCTTCAGATATGATCAGGAGGAGTTTGGAGGCGTCCCGAAAGGGAAGTTCATAAGTGCCTTGAGGGCCGAGGGTGTTCCCGCCGACGTGGGCTATGGCATGCCTCTATACAGGCAGAAAGCCTTCAGCCGCGACGCATTCCTAGAAGTCATGCCGCCTGGAACAAAATATCCCGGATACGACGGCATGTATCTACCGGGTGCAGAGGAGTTTACTAAGAGGGAGGTGACGCTTCTACACTATGTTTTGCTGGCGGAGAGGGAGGCCTTGGACATGATAGCCGCCGCCATAGAGAAGATTAAAGAGAACATAGGGGAGCTAAAGGATTAAGGTGATTCTGTCTGACGGAAGTCAAGCTGGAGAAAGTGAGTAAGCTTTTCGGCGAGACAAAAGCAGTTGACAACGTAGATCTTCAGGTTAATGACGGCGAGTTCATGGTTCTGCTGGGCCCCTCGGGGTGCGGGAAGACCACGACTCTCAGACTCATCGCCGGGCTCGAGAAGCCTACCAGCGGCCTGATACTCTTCGACGACATGGTCGTAAACGACCTAGAGCCTAAGGACAGACGCATCGCGATGGTTTTCCAAGACTACGCGTTGTACCCTCACATGAAAGTGTTTGACAACATGGCTCTGAATCTACAGGTACGCGGGCTGTCGCGGGAAGAGATAAGGAGGAAAGTCTGGGAGACCGCTGAGCTATTAGGGATTAAGCACCTCCTAGAGAGGAAGCCGGCCCAGCTGAGCGGCGGAGAACAGCAGCGGGTGGCTCTCGGGCGGGCCATCGTTAGGGAGCCGTCGGTTTTCCTAATGGATGAGCCACTATCCAACCTAGACGCAGCACTGAGGGCTAAGATGCGTGGAGAGCTTAAAAAACTCCAAGAACGCCTGAAGACTACGACGATCTACGTAACTCACGACCAGATCGAGGCGATGGTGATGGCAAATAGGATAGCGGTAATGAGGAGTGGGCGAGTCCAGCAGATAGGGTCGCCTCAAGAAATATACAACAGGCCGGCCAACAGATTTGTGGCTGAATTCGTCGGAAGCCCGAAGATGAACATATTTGAGGCCACGCTGATAATCGATGAGAGTCCTCGACTAAGTACCGGGAGCTTTGATATCAGTTTACCAGCGTCGATTGTTAAGCTGATGGGGGAAAGCAACTCTGGCACGGAGTTACTAGTAGGAGTTAGGCCTGAGGACGTTCTTGTTTCTACGACCAGCGATAAGGACTACATAGAATCAACAATCTACTTAGTCGAGGATGTGGGGAACCTCTCATTCGTTACACTTCAAGCCGGTGACGTGCTTATCGTGGCTCAGGCCCCACCGTCAGTGGGACTGAAGGTTGGAGAAAAGGCCTACTTTAAACTACTTGCCGAAAAGCTGCACATATTTGATAAAAAGACTGAGAAGCTGATAATTTAGCGCCCGAACGCCATGAAAGCGACTCCCTTACGAATCCTCTCAGCGAAGACCAGGTAGAGGACGATTGTAGGTATCGCGGAGATCAGAACAGCCGCGCTCTGAGCCACGTAGTCATTTCCGTATCTTCCGGTTGTGAAGTTTAACAGGTTTATCGGGACCGTGAAATTGCTCGGTGAGCGTAGGAAGATGAATGCGAAGAGGAAGTCGTTCCAGATGCCGATGAACATTATTATTGCTACGGTCAGGATTGTTGGAAGAGCGAGGGGCATCATTATCTTCTGATACATGGCGTATTTTGATAATCCGTCAACTCGTGCGGAGTCTTGTAAGCTGCTGGGTATGGAGACGAAGAACGCCTTCATGAAGAGGACTGCGAATGGAAGATTCCACCCTACATACGAGAGGATGAGCCCGAGATGAGAGTCAACCAGCCCCATATCCCTCAATAGAAGTAGCAACGGCACAAGGACCGCGTGAGGAGCTATGAAGAATCCAGCTATGAGGAGGTTGGTCACTATGCCCCTAAACCGGAATTCGAGACGCGAGGTTGCAAACGCAGCCATTGGCGCGATGACCGATATCAGAAATACGGAGCTTAGAGAGACTATCAGGCTGTTGATCACAGCTGTCCCCATGTTACCCCTGTCCAGTGCCTTGAAGAAATTCTCAAATGTGGGGTTGGAGGGTAGCCCCCAAGGGTCGAGGAAGAGCTCCCTGTTTGTTTTGAGGGCCGTGATGAGCGTCCATAGCAGAGGATAGATCATTATAATTGATATCAAGGTCAAGACTATGGCGAGTGCAAACAGCTTTGCGCGCCTTCTGAAAATTCTTCCTTTAGGTAGCTCCACGCCTTCTTCACCTCGTCAGCCTCGAGCGCGTAAACTTGATGAGTAGCTGAACTATGACGAAGCTAAATATGAATACTGTTACTCCGATAGCCGACCCGTATCCGGGCTCTGAGGCCCTGAAGGCGGCCCTGTAGAGCCAAGTCGTCGTCACGTGAGTGCTGTCGCTCGGCCCTCCCTGCGTCATGACCCAGATAAGGTCGAAGAACTTAAACGCGCCAGCTATATCTATAATCACAAGAACAACTATCAACTCTTTGAGGAGCGGCAGAGTTATCTTTCTGAACTCCTGAAAACCGGAGAGCCCGTCTATTCTTGCTGACTCAAATATGCTCGGTGGGATGCTTCTTAGAGTCGCGATGGTCATAGTGGTCGTTAACCCTATGTAAATCCAGTTTACGGTGCCGAAGATAGCTATGAGAGCCGTGTTTATGTCGCCGAGCCAAGGCCTTGCCAAGAAACCTAGGCCGACTGCTCTCAAGAAAACGTTGACGGAGCCGAAGTATGGGTTATACATCCAGGTCCAGATGAGTGAGACTGCGACGGATGAGACGACATAAGGTAGAAAGATTATCGCCCAGAATAACCCTCCCACGCGCCTATATCTGAGAATTATCGTGGCGAGGGCTACGCCTATCGGAATCTGTATAGCCGAGGACTGCCCAGCAAGTAGAATGACGTTGAGAAGTGAGCGGAGATATACTTGGTCGTTGAGGAACATTCTCGTGAAGTTATCCAGCCCAACAAAGACCATGTTGGGGCTGACGAAGTTCCACCTGAATAGACTGAGGTAGAACATCTGGGCAAGCGGATAGAAGACGAAGAGGACGGCGAAGACCAGCGCGGGCAAGGCCATCAGGAACCCTGCCTGTGAGTCTAGAAGTTCTCTTAATCCTTTTAAGGTGAAAAATTTCGATACAACTAGACTGTTTTTCTCCCTCATACTAGACCTGCTCAAGTGGTAGAATCCCCTGCTCAGCCAATTCTTGCGCGGTCTTCTCCTGCGCCTCAGCCATCTGCTCAGGCGTCGTGGTCCCCGCCGCGACACCCGCGAGAGAGTCTAGATGAACTTGAGCGAACTTGGGCGGAGAGTATTCGTCGTAAGCCATCTGAAGCCAGCTCGCTCTAGAAGCCGAGTCTATTACCTTGACGAGCACGGGCGAGTAGTTCTCAGTCGGCACCTTTACGTTCTGAGCCAGAGGCGATGCGCTGAGCTCGGCATACCTTATGACGTTCTCCTCCCTGCATATGAATCGCAGAAAGTCGTATGCGACCCTCTTCACGTTGTCCGGAATGTTCTTAGCGATGGCGTAGTGATGCTGGACAGCTCCCAAAAGCATTGTCGGGTCTCCCTTGCCCCCTGGTACCGTGGGGAAGTTGATGATGTCGATGGGGAAGTCGGGGAAAGTGGCGTAGAGGTCTCCGAGTATCCATGGGCCTTGGAGCCACATCGCGGCTTTCCCTGTGAAGAAGAGGCTCTGAGCCTCGTCGTAGCTGGCTCCTATGAATCCTTCTTGGAAGGCACCCATGTCGACAATCTCCTTGAACAGGTATCCAGCCTTAACCCAGTGCTCATCTGTGAAGCTGTAGCCCGGAGCTCTGTTTATCGTCCTCCTAAACGCCTCGGAGCCAGCCAGCCTGTCAACAATATACATGTAGTAGAATGAGAGCTCCCACTTATCCTTGCCGCCAACAGCTATGGGGATTATCCCCGCCTCCTTAAATTTCCTTATAGCATCCTTGAACTCGTCCCAGGTCCAGGTGGTAGTTATGGGGGGTATCGGTACACCAGCTCTCTCGAAGAGCTCCCTGTTGATGTAGAAGTGGCCTACCCATAGGTCGAAGGGCACGGCATAGTGCCGTCCTCCCCACGTTGATTGTCTTAGCATGGTACGGGGTATCTGGTTTACGGCCCATTCCTCATTTAGCAGGCTGGTTAAATCCTCCACATGTCCTCCATCTACATACGACTTGAGAATTCCTCCGCCGAGAGTCCTGAAGACCGCGGGGGGCTGGCCAGCCGCTATAGCGGACTCAAACTTCGTCTTAAACTCCTCATCAGACGCGAACTCAACGATGACTATCTCCACGTCAGGGTGAGCCCTCTCATAAGCTGCCTTCATCTCCTCAGCCCATTTAAGCCGCGCCTCACCCCACTGATCCCACCACTCGATCTTAATCTTCTCAGCAGGCCTCTGTGTAACAAATAGGAGAACTACGCCCGCCGCGACGACTACAATAGCAACAAGGACCAACGCCACAGCTAATCTAACTTTAGAAGACCTCTGTTGAGACATTTTGCGACATTAAAAAGGTTCTTAACTCCTGTAGATAAGCTTTCCTCCACCGTCTTATGCTATTTCGCGCTTATCTCATCCTCAAGGGCCTCTTTATATGTCTTGTACAGGCGGTCGACTAGCCTGTAGACTAGGTAGATTATGATTATTGCTGTGACTGGTGTGAGTGATTTGAGGATGTATGGGCCGGCTATTGGGAGGGTGCTGAGGCTCCATGAGTAGATCCAGAGAACTAAGGCGAAGAGGAGGTATGACGTGTCACTGATTGTCTCGCGGATGACCGTCGATGTCAGCCGTAGCCTGTGTACGAGCTGGGAGGAGACGTTCTCAACCAGTATCCCGCTAGAGACTATTATCTTTGAGCCGAAATAGACTATCACTGCCATCTCCGCAAGCGGCTGGAGAGAAGCTACTTCAAGGGTTACGGGACTCTCCATTATGACTATGTCGGCAAATGGAGGTAGCAGGAGCTTAGTCACTAGTAGTCCGATGGTGAGGCGGAAGGTGTTTAGTATTACCGAGCGGACAGAACCCTTAGTGGTCAGCTCGACGGCGAGGCGGGGCCAAGCTTCACGCTTCTCCCTTCCCGGCATAGGCAAAGACCAAGTTAGAGACGCTCTGGAGAGGAGGACCAGGCCTGCAATGACGAAGATTGGCGAGGTAAAGGCGATGTAGTATACCGAGTAGAGTGGGTAGCCCGCTGCCGCGCATATGAAGACGCTGAACAGCCTCGCGTCCCGGGTCGCTGGAATCTTTCTCAGGTTTTCTACCTCAATGTTTAGTCTTGAAAGCATGTGTGTAGTCTGGCTGACCAACGTGGCGCTGGACGCGGCAACAACGGATAGAATCGTATCCAACTCGGAGAGGGGCCAGCTGGCCACTGCGATGCCGGCTATAACCGCGATATCTGCGACCCTATCGAGAATGTTATCGAAGACCTCTCCCTGGGCACTTGTAGCCTTATAGAGGCGCGCAACCTCACCATCAATCCCATCGAGGATGGATGCTAGCTGGATTAGAAGCCCACCAATCAGAAAAAACCCTGCCGGAATAATAGCCGCACCCAGTACCGCAACGATGAACGAGATAAGGGATACGATGTTGGGATGGATGAAGAGGCCTCTCTTGTAAAGGTAGAGAGAGATCCTCGTCGAGATGCTTCTGTTTAGGAGCCTGCTAACTAGGCCGTCGGAGGGCTTTATGAGGTCCCTCCTCAATATTTCATAGTAGATTTCTCTAGCGGCCTCTAAATCGCTGGACGTGTCGATGTCCTTCCATAGAAGCCCTGTCATGTCGACGAAGTCCACGTCGTTGTCTGCGGCGGCTAGGTTGATCGCCTCTTTCAGGGAGGCTTCCTTACCATATTCTTTGACTGCCTTCTCCATGTATTGTAGGCTACGCGGCCCGCAAAATATCACACCTGTATCAATCCCGTAGGTGGGTATCAGCTCCTTTCCGGTCTCAACTACGCGATCCTCGTACAGCGAGAGTTTAAGCCCTTCCTCAGCAGTCTTCAGAGACGGCTTCCTATCAAGGCAGAGAGTAAAGGCTTTCTGGCTATTTTTGGCGCGTTTAATCATTCTCCTGAGTATTCGCTTCTCCATTATATGGTCAGACATCAGGAGGAGGAGGGGTGGGCTAAACTCCCTACAACCTACATATGCGCTGTACAGGTTCCCAAATGAGTCCTCATCACGGATCAGGACTACTCGGAGACTTGGGTATTCCTTCTTAAGAATATCAGCAAAATCCGGCCTTGTAACAATCGCTATGTCTGACACTCCACTGCTTCTCAGCTGGTTAACCATGAATAAGAGTATGGTGACCCCGGGCTCTAGCTCCATGAGTGATTTGGGGGTATGATGCGAGTAGGGCTGGAGACGGGTAGCTCTACCTGCCGCTAAGATAACCGCTCTCAAGACCTAAATCTTGGTCCAGCTTCTCTAATATAACTTTTCATAAATTAGGGTTTTTGTTGATATGCTTGTCGTGCGCGCTGGTCGTGCCGGATGTAGCCTCATAGTGGTGTGAAAATGTATATTATTGTGTCCCGTGATTATAGAGATTGTTGAGCGGTAGTGATTATGGCTGGGTTTTCTTTGCGTTTTTAGCGTTGATGGTTTGGGGAATCTGGGGTTTTATGAGTAGGCTCGTGGCTGCCTCGATTGGCTGGCGTGAAATGACTGTGCTCGCGTCTATAGGCAGTGTTTCATCGATGATTCTCTTCGCGGTCTTGGTGAGGCCGAGCCTGTCTTATCCCCTGGACACGCTTATTCTAGCCTTCATCGTCGGGGTACTAGGCTTTATGGGGGCGCCCCTGCTATACGCTTCTCTGGAGCGCAACCCTTCATCCATAGTCATCGTGGCAACCTCGCTCTACCCTATCGTGACTATAATTCTCTCAGCATTATTCCTTAGGGAGGCCCCCACAGCCAAGCAGGCTATGGGAATAGTTCTGGCACTAGCAGCCCTAGTCCTCATCTCGTCAGAAAGTTAAAATGTGTAGGCTTGGATATTAGGTTTTGATGTGGGGCTTGTCGTCGAATGGTTTGCCGGCTCTGGACCATGCGTTTCGTCAGATTCATCTAGACTTTCACACCTCTTCGCTGATAACTGATGTGGCGGCTGAGTTCGACCCGGCGGAGTTCGCTGAGACTCTTTCCCGAGCCTCTGTGAACTCTGTGACTGTGTTCGCAAAATGCCACCATGGAATGTCTTATTATGATACGAAGATAGGCATTAAACATCCTTCTCTGAGGGTGGACCTTCTCAGGGAGATGGTTGATGCTTGTCATAATAGAGGGATAAGGGTTGCCGCCTACTACTCGGTCTGCTGGGACAGCTACATGGGTGAGGAGCACCCTGAGTGGCTTCAAGTCGATAAGAACGGTGTGCCAGTCAGGCCCAAGCTCTTTGAGCGGCCCTACTATGGCTGGGAGACGCTCTGTCTCAACACACCCTATGTGGATTATGTTGAGGGACAGGTTAGGGAGGTTTTAAGAGGTTACGACATAGATGGGGTATTCCTCGATATTGTGGCGCAGAGGAGGCCTGGATGCCTCTGCCGCTACTGCAGAGTGTCGATAGATAGGCTGAGCATGGACTATGCAGATGATGAATGTCTAAGGATGCATTCGAGGATGATAGAGGAGAGATTCATGGCAAGGATGCGGCGACTCGTAGAGGAGACCCGGCCCTCTGCAACCATCTTCTTTAACGGTGCCTCAAGCCTGAACATGGCACGGCTGGCCGAGAAATATTTGACACACTTCGAGATAGAGTCACTCCCAACAGGACCTTGGGGTTACTATCACTTCCCACTTTATGCACGTTATCTGAGAAACTTCGGCAAGCCCATCGTCGGAATGACTGGGAGGTTCCATGCCTCATGGGCCGACTTCGGAGGATTGAAGCCGGTCGCCCAGCTCGTATACGAGGCTACGCGAATACTTGCTCACGGCGCCGCGGTCTCCGTGGGAGACCAGATGCATCCGAGGGGGAGGCTTGACGAGGCGGTTTACAACACTGTGGGAGAGGCCTATAAAGTTGTGAGGAGAGTGGAAGGGCTTATGCACGAGTCTGAGCCAGTCTATGAGGCAGCGATCCTTGCGCTGCCAAGGTCGAGAAGCGCCGACGCCTACGTCTTTCAAGAGGGTGGGTTTGGAATTGACGACTCCCTCGCCGGAGCGACAAAACTGCTCTTGGAGGAGAAGATTCAGTTTAACGTTATCGACCCACTCATGGATCTCAGCCGATACAGTTTGCTGATAATTCCTGACTATGGGTTGCTCGACGATGAGGCGAGGCAGAGTCTGAAAGACTATATCCATAGAGGCGGACGGGTCATCCTCAGCTATAAGGCCACACTCGAAGGGGACGAGTTCAAGTGCCCCGGCATCGACTTGAAGTTCCTCGGGTCCGACAGGTATGACGTGGACTTCATGCGCCTCGACCAAAGGATATCTGACGGCCTGCCAGCAGAGTTCGACGTAGCCGTGTATGGCTCCGGAGTCTACACGCATCTTGAGAAAGGGACGACGCTGGCCAGGGTCAGGGAGCCCTATTTCAGGAGGAGCTACAGAGCTTATACCTCGCACACCTACTCGCCCGCGTCGAGAGACTCTGAGAGCCCCGCGATAGCCCTCTCCAGCGATGGGCGCGTGATGTATATCTTCTTCCAGCTCTTCGCGGCCTACTTCAGATACGGCTACTGGATCTATAGGAGAATACTTAGAAATTGTCTCAGCCTAATGCTGCCAGAGAAGCTGGTTCAAGCCTCTACGCCACCCACCTCGGAGGCCTATCTCTGGAGGAGAAGCGGCTCCTGGATACTTCATCTTGTCAACTTCCAGTCAATGAGGGTTGGGAGACACCCGGAATACATGGACGAGTTCACGCCCTATTCTTCAACGCGTATCGGGGTTTTGACACGCAGGGAGCCCACCCGCGTCTATTCATTTCTTGATGGGAGAGAGCTGGATTACACCTTCTCAGGAGGCGTCGCGGAGTTCACGCTCGAGAAACCGCGGATTTACGAGGTTGTGACTCTGGATGGTCTTGGCTAACGGATAAAGACTCTCTCGGGTCTAATCTTCCAGATTAGCCTGTTCTCTCGCGGACCCTCGAATCTACTGATTCCCAGATACTTCTTCGCCAGTCTATCTATGTGTTCCACCGCTCCTTCAGAAGTCTTCTCAACAACCCTACCTCTAATCTCTACATACTTGTAAGGATTCCTCCAATCCGCGATAGCTATCGAGACCCGCGGGTCCCTGTCGGTGTTCCTATCCTTCACCCTACTCTTCACAGTGTTAACCAAAACGTAGTCACCATCGACATCCACCCAGACAGGCGAGACCTGCGGCGAGCCATCAGGCATCAAAGTAGCCAAGAAGCCGAAATTCACTCCCTCAACTAGGCGCCTAGCCTCGTCTGGCAGACGGGGCACGACGACAACCATGCCGGCTTACTATTTTAAGCAATCCTCGGCAAAGCCAGGAGCACCCAGCATCGCGCATAGCTTTATACACCGCTACATCAAGACATCTCCCGAGTTGAGGTACGAGATAAGACACCGCCCGTCATACGCACTCTTAGAGGTTGAGCTGGAGCCCGGTGAAGCAATTAGAGCCGAGGCAGGAGCGATGACCTACATGTCGCCTAGCATCGAGGTTAAAACGGTCATGCGAGAGGCAAGCTTCATCCAGACACTCGGCCTCAAGGTACTTGGCGGCCAGTCATTCTTCGTGAACGAGTATGCCGCAAAAAATGGAAGAGGATTGATTGGCCTAGTCTCGGCGCCGCTCGGCGATATCGCCCACATAGAGGTAAGGCCAGGGGCTGGATATATTATCCAGAAGGCCGCCTACGTCGCCTCAGGTCTGGACGTGGACTTGGACGTGAAGTGGCAGGGCTTCGAACGCGGTCTCTTCGGCCAAGGCCTATTCATGCTTAGGGCAACGGGAAGCGGAGTTCTCTTCATTAACACATTCGGGGCGCTAGAGAAGAAGACGCTCTCGCCAGGCGAGGAGCTGGTCGTAGACAACTTCCACTTAGCAGCATTCAGCGAGACATGCGACTATACGGTCACAAAGTTCGGCGGACTCAAGTCCACGCTACTCGGGGGCGAGGGACTAGTCGTAAGAATCAGGGGCCCAGGAGAAGTATACATCCAGACCAAAAATCCCGCAGAGTTCGCAGAGTGGCTCTGGAGCCTGCTAGCATACACTCGGTCAACGTCTAGGTAATTCCGGAGAAGGTATTATCGGCTTTAGAGAGCCAAATCCGCGGCGATAGGAAGGGCCAATCGGCGACGTAATTTAAAGAGAGGCGAAGAGACTGTCAAAACGCCGCTAACTCTGGTAGGAGAGCCGCAAATTTGAGCCCTGCTGTAGCGGCCTCCACCGAATAACCAATAGGCGTCTGAGGCCGCTGCCATCCATAAAAAATTTAAATAAAATATGTCAGATGACACTCCATGCGAGGCCGCGCGCTCCTTCTATCACTCTTAATACTGTTAGCTATTCAGGCTCTGCCTCCAACAGCCTCACCTAACAATAACTCGCCGCTAACGTATGACGAGCTTCTCTTACAGTTATCCGACCGCATTCCAGGCTTCGCAGGGTTTTTCGTAGATGAAAACGGGAGGCTCACCTTATCATTAACCGGGAATATAAGTGCTCAGGCATTTGGGCAATTTGCTACCATGGCGTCAACATTTTCACAGGTGAGGGCTGATGTTGCTGAAGCCCTCTCAACAGGGAGATACAGACTGGTCAGCGCAAACTTCGATTTCAGAACGCTATGGACCTGGCGGGCGAGCATCCTGAGCGAGAGGAGGATCACCTCCGCACTAAGCTTCATAGACATTGAAGAGAGGGGGAACAGGCTTCTGATAGGAGTCAGCACGTCGGCTAATGCGTCCGAGGTTGCCCGACTGGTTTCCGAGCTAGGCATCCCTGAGGCAGGGTTCAACATAGTAACGGCGCAGATAAAGCCTTTGGCTACTTTACGTGACCACGTTAGGCCCACCGTAGGCGGTCTCCAAATAGCCTTCAGCAGCTATCTCTGCACGCTAGGCTTCAACGTCCTCCGCTCAGGCACTCGCGGATACTTGGTGAACAGTCACTGCACAACGTCTCAGTGGCAGCCTGATGGAACAGCCCACTACCAACCATATGCAACATCCTCTTCTTATGCGATTGGCGTGGAGCAGGTTGATCCACCATATTTCACCTCGCCCCCCTGCCCATCAGGCTATCAGTGCAGATATAGTGACGCGGCCTTTGGAAGATACCTGTCAAGTGTTAGCTCCTCTCTAGGAAAGATAGCTAGAACTTCAGGGATAGGCTCAATAACTTTAGTGGGTGAATGGACGATAATCGGTGAGGTTGGATATCCTCTTGCAGGTGAGACGCTAAATAAGGTAGGAAGAACGACGGGGTGGAGTCAAGGACCTGTGGCATACACCTGCGCAACAACATTCGTTTCAGGGACGAACTACGTTTTGCCCTGCCAAGACATAGTGAGAGCCAATGTTGGCGCTGGCGACAGTGGCTCTCCGGTTTTCAAGGTCGTTGATTCTTCTGCGGGGACTGTTCAGCTCTACGGCATATTATGGGGTGGCGGCGACATAAACGGGGTGAGGCACTTCGTCTTCAGCAATATGGCCAATATTGAGAGGGAGCTGGGAGACCTTGTGACGTTCCAAACTTCGCAGGTGACTCCGCGCATAAATGTTCTCTACCCCAACGGCGGAGAGACGCTGGTAATAGACTCTACTATCCAGATACAATGGGCTTCGCAAGCAGTCTCCGGCAACGTTAGGATTCTGCTTTCTAGGGATGGAGGCTCGACGTGGACCACGCTCTTCAGCGACACGGCTAATGATGGCTCGGAGCAATGGAGAGTTACAAGCCCGCCAACCAACACGGCACTAATCAGGGTAGAGAGCATAAACAACCCGGCGGTCTATGACACGAGTAACTCAACATTTAGGATAGTGGAGCCGACTGGGCAGCAGATCACGGTTAGAGTCATAAGACCCAACGGCGGAGAGACGCTCAGAGCCAATAGCTACTACCTAATCTACTGGTCAGTTTCGGGCGGGGCGGAGATCATTAGAACACAGATCTATTTCTCCTCGAATGGTGGTGCGAGCTGGTCCCTTATAGCGACATTATCGGGGAACCCGAGATATTACGCGTGGAGGGTGCCCAGCATAGCAACCAACTCGGGCCTAATCAAGGTGGTCGTAACTGATAGACTAGGGCAGGTAGGTGAAGACAGAAGCGACCGCACATTTAGGATAACATTATAACCTCTGAAGCAGGAATATTCTGCGTTAGGCCGCTCAGATGACCCTCAATACACGTTTAGAAACTATTAGATAATTTATTACCTAATACTTTAATCAGTCAATCGATGAGGAAAACCGTAGCCGTCATCATAGTGTTACTTGTAGTCGGCTTGATAGTGTTTTTAGGAGTTGCTGTACGGGTTGAAGAAAAAACCACGACTACGGCTCAAACCACATTCGGATCCACGTATACAAGTGCCAGCCTCCCAACAACAGCCACACCGACACTAACGGCCCACACCACATCAGCTACTTTATGCGACCCCTCATATCCAGACGTGTGCATTCCTCCACCGCCCCCAGATTTAGACTGCGGCGACATAGATTTCAGCAACTTCAGAGTGTTAAAGCCCGACCCACACCGCTTTGATGTTGATGGAGACGGCATAGGCTGTGAGGGGGGAGAGTGACACAACCCGGCAAAGAAGACCCGCCCACCTAGAAAAGCTTCTAGAGGTCCTTGAAGCTTCCCTCCATGCTCTTCAGTATTATCAGCACTATATCTCCCGGGCCCGGCGGGACTCGAACCCGCGACCTCCGGCTCCGAAGGCCGGCGCCCTATCCAAGCTAGGCTACGGGCCCAACCCTAAACGCCTCGCCGATTTAATTTAGATTCATCTCCGAGCCTGAGACCATAAAGGGCACCCATCTCAAGGGATTGAGTTAAGTTATAGTTCATAGCCATCATGAACTGTGATTAGGGGTTGGGTAAGGGCTTGAGCTTCTTGGAGAGGTTGAGGAGGAGTGAGATAGTTCTAGGGACATTCGTCTACTTAAACTCCGGCGACGTGGTGGAGGCTTTAGGGGAGGCTGGCATGGACTTCGTCATCATAGACATGGAGCACGGCCCTTTCAGCTTCTCAGACGCGGAAGAAATGGTGAGGGCGGCCGAGGCAGTGGGCATCACACCCATAATCCGGACACCATCCAGCGAGGAGACATACATCTTGAGGGCATTAGAGATTGGTGCGGGAGGTGTGCAGGTGCCTCATGTGGACGACGCTGAGACTGCGAGGAGGGTGGTGGAGGCGTCCCACTATTATCCGGAAGGGCTTAGAGGCTTCTCACCCTACACGAGGGCGGGCAGATACGGTGCCAGGGACGCGCAGACGCATGTCGAGGTCTCCAACAGAGAAGTTGCTGTGGTGATTCATGTGGAGAGCGCGTCTGGTGTCAGGAGGCTTCCGGAGATTCTCGAGGTGGGAGGTGTGGACGTGGTATTTCTAGGGCCATATGACCTTTCTCAGTCCCTCGGGGTTCCCGGAAAAGTGTTTAGCCCTGAGGTGAGGAGTCTTATTGAGGAGGCGGTGTCGGAGGCGAGTGCGCGGGGTGTCGCGGCGGGAACTTTTGTCGAGAAACCTCAAGAGGCAGTCGAGTGGGCGCGTAAAGGGATACGGTATCTAGCCTTTTCCGTTGACGTGGCTATTTTCTACAGAGCGGCGAAGGAAATTACAGGCGCGGTAAAGGGTATGTTGTAAAGAAGGGGCGGTTCATCCGCATAAACGGCTTAAACTGTGAAGCCCCCAATGGGCGACCCTCAACCGAAACGTTGATAATGTCTGCGTGGCTTCAATAAGCCATGACTAGCTCTAAGGGTTTAAGGAGGCACATCATACCAATAGCCATCATACTGGCCGCGAGCATCGTGTTAGGAGTGGTTTACGGGGTACTTCTAAGTGGAAGGGGCGCCCTTGCTTTCCCTCAAGCACCAGCAGTCTGCACATATGCGCTCAGAGGGGCGATAGTCTCTACGGCTCAGCCCTCACTCCTCACTGGGTCCAGCTTCATCACTCCAGAGCTAGTAGAGAAAGTGCTGAACAAGGCTAAATCAGATGGTTGTAGGGCACTTGTCTTAACGGTTGACAGCCCTGGAGGAGAAGTGGTTGCCAGTCACGATATATACCGGCGACTGATAAGCTTCAGAGAGGAGACCCGGAAAACAGTCGTCATCTACATGGCTAGTGTCGCTGCGTCCGGTGGATACTACATCTCACTGGGTGCTGACCACATCATCGCTAATCCCGGAACGATGACAGGCTCAGTAGGCGCTATAGGCACTCTGATCAGCTTCAAACGCCTTCTAGATGATTTGGGAATAGATGTCGTGACGGTCAAGAGCGGAGAATACAAGGATGTTGGAAGCAGTCTCAGAGAGATTACTGACATGGACATCGAGTTTATGCGTGAAATCGTGAACTCCGCGTTTAAGCAGTTTGAGAGCGTCGTGAGAGAGTCTAGGGGCCAAAAGCTCAGCCCCCAGTTTGAGCGGGAGATATTCAACGCTAAGATCTTCGTAGGGTCGGAGGCTCTGAAGGCCGGGCTGGTCGACGAGGTTGGAACATTCGAGGACGCCGTAAAGAGGGCGAGGGAGCTGGCGGGCCTTCCGCGCGACGCGCCTGTGAGGGAGCTGAGGGTTGCTACAACCTCTATTTTCCAGCTCCCCATATCTATATCAATCGGCGATGGGCCGCTCTCTCCAGTCGGGATGAAGATACTATACATCGAGCCTTCCCACATATCGGACTATCTTTTCACCACGGGGGTGAGAGCCTGGCGGTTCCAAAGTCCCTGATGCTGGCTTGGATGGTCATAGGGGTCGCCAACCTTCTTTTATCGATAATGGCGTTCGCCACTGGTTTCTCCGCCGGAATATCCGAGGCGCTTAGCGGTGAAGACATGGCCGTCCTCCCTCCACCCGAAGTTACTCTGGCCTCCTCTGTGCTCGGACTGCTCTGGGGCCTCATGCTCATCTACTTCATAGGCGTCATGAGGACAGACATCAAGACCATCGCCCAGAGGCTTGCCGAGGCCGCTCGAGGCAAATCAGAGGAGCTCCTCTCATCCGGTGAGACTAAGAGGGCGATGGCTGCAGGCGAGATGAGGCGTCTTACCGAGGATCTAGGAAACTCAGTCAGGATATCCAGCCCCTGGGTCCTCCCCATCGTTCTCGGTGTCCTGATGGTCTCTGTGACCGGAGCATCCGCATACATTACATCGCTTACCCAAGAGATTGTCCTCGACCCTCAAGCTGCTCTGGAAAGCATATTCCTGCTGGTTGCCCTGAGCCTCGTATTGTCCGTGGCGGCGCTAGCCTATCTGGTGGCTCTACTTTACAGCCTTCACATGATTAACAGGCTCCTGGGACATGTAGACCGGGTCTCCGGCTCAATCGCGGATGTGCTCTCGAGGCTCAAGCCCCCCGACACTAGGACCCAAGGGAGGAGACCGGGCAGTCGGAGAACACTCCTCTACATCATTCTGACGCTCATTACTCTCGGCTTCTTCCTCATATACTGGGTCTGGGCCTTGAACAGCGACCTCGGCGAATGCGAGACTCGCGTCGAGGAACTTTTGTCTCAGCTCAAACTCACCTAAGAGAACAGGGCGAAAAGGAGAGTCAAGGCGTAAAGAGACCGCACGGCGAGGCCCAAAAGTCCCCCCGTCGCATACTCGATAGTTTTAAAAACCGATCCGACAGACAACCGACCGTATAGCACTTGAGTCTGAGCGGCATGGAACAAGTCTCGTACTGTCAAATTTCTCGCGGCCCTACTCGAGGTCCGCTTTACTCTCCTACTCCAACCATCATAGCTTGGCCCCGAGAAGCCCTCTCATCGCATCTGAAGAGCTGCATGCTTCTTCAGCTTTTCACTCCAGCTCTAATGACGCTCAAAGCCATAGCCGCCGTCATTCTGCCTTCAGATACCGCGCCTCTCGTTGAGGTGGAGCGCTATAACCTAGGGGTTTTATTCTTCCTGGCTTGGCCTCAATCTCGATATCAGAGGCGCCTTAATCGGATAAGCGCATTACGCAGTCGCCTGAGGACATATCGGTTTACGTGGCCTTCTACATGGTCCTCATCGGCTTAACCAAGGAGGCCATACGCAGTCGAGGCTCAACGAGCTCCTCGGGAGACGGTGGAGGCGGCTCATCTTCAAGGCTTGGAAAATCCAAAACAGCTAGAGCCTACTACCAGCCACCACGCTCTCCGCTTAATGGAACCCGCACATCCACCATTGGGAGCCTGCTAGGTGAAAGACGTTACACCATCTGCTCACTCCTATCCACCTACACCGGCGAGTCGGCCCCGAACATCAGCCGGCTCATCCTCTTACACATACTAGCTCTCTACCCCCGCGAATCCGAGAGCCCACATCTAAAACCCTCGCTCCAAAGCCGCGAGAGCGGCGCGACAAAGTGAAGGCCGCATAAAGAGACACCGGTCCCCGAAATCGGGCGAGCAGGTTAAGAGCCCCAGAATCCAGTCTCAGCCGCAGAGCTATCTCAGAAAACAGCTCCGAAAGGTTCAAGGGAATTAGGCCCATAGTCAGGCTTAAATTCCCCCAAGACTAGACCACCATACGGGCCGGTAGATCAGTGGTAGATCGCCCGCTTGGCGTGCGGGAGGCCGCGGGTTCGAATCCCGCCCGGTCCAAACTTCTATATTATTATAGTGTGGTGGTCTAGGTAAGATAACATTGTTGGGGAGAGATGAGGGGGTGGGTTGGCTGGGGGTTTTAGCCGTCCTGTCCGAACCAAGTAGTCCACGAGCCTTTGCTGTTTTCTTCTCACCGTGAATCCTATCAGTCTGTAGAACGTCTGCAGAGAGTCAGCAGTAACATATAACTCATATGCATCCTTCTTACTCTTGTATGTTTTTCGCGTCCTCAGGTCTCTGAAGGCCGTTCCACTCTTTAAGTAAAGACGTGGCCCTGTCGTCTCTATCCCTAAAGAAGACAGAAGTTGTTTGACGTATTCAACCAGTATCAAGTCGGTGTTATAGACTATTACAGCTCCGAACTTACTTACGCATCCTTCGCTGTCGAAGAAGCCCCTCAGGAAAGCCGCTTTACACTCTGTATCGTTCTCGATTAATGTTTTTAGCTTCTCCAAGTCGAGAGGTTTTCTCAGCAGTTACGAATAGTCTGCCCGCCCATCTAGGTTTAGGCCGGCTCCCTCTTCAAGACTACTGCAATACATGTGGAGAACTCCTCGACAAACTCCCTATCCTTCACCGTTAACCCTGTGATGACATCGCGGTATGATTTTCGAGGCAGTTGTCGCCGCCGGACATATCCGTCTCCAGCAACCGCACCTATAATATATGCAAGCTCTTCTGAAGGTTTTAGAAACTCTATTGAAGGTATGTATGAACCGTTGTATGGGCTGTGTATTCCTCTGACCCACTCGCTTATGGCGGACTTTCGCAATTTAATACTATATCTCTCCCTCACCAAGCCTATGATTCTACTGTATGATAGTCCCTGTCCTCTAAGAATTCTAACCTCTTCGTATAGTTTGATTCTGACGGTGTTATCGTCCGCGTATAACACTCTACGGAGATACGGATTGTGTATCGTAGTGGTGAAGAACTACTATAGCAATGGTGGAGGACTGGAGAAGACGATACCCGAGATAATGAGGTTCGCCGGCTTTAACAATATTGAGGTCCACAGGTTTCTAATAAGCAAGCTCTCTGCATTCGCAGAATACCACAGAAGACGAGGACACAGGCTCGAACACCTACAATACGAATACGTAATAGCCGGCCTGAGGACAGGAAGACTTAGAACTATCTCAGACGAAGCATCCGCTAGTGTGGCTGGTGAAGCTGATGTCTGAGACCCTGAAAAGAGGTTTATACCTGCTTAGAGGGCTGAAGCAGGAAAGCCTTGTAGTTGGACTTGGTGAAAGCCTTAACCATATCACCTCTGAAGCCTATTAACCCCTTCTCCCGCGCTTCTGGGTCTCCGACTGCGGGAGAGTACGGGGTGCTGAAGACCACCGCACCCGCAGTACGGCAGGCTGAGGGTGGGCGGGACAGCCCTCCACCCCGATACCAGGTGGAACATATCGCCGGTCTAAGAGGAAGCAGGATAAAATACGGGCCACCCTCATGCCAGACGATGAAATCTCTGGACTCTGCATAAAGAATGGAGAGATGTGTCCTAGAGGAATTAGGAATCCATTAGAGTTCTGATGACTTGCACTCCACTCCCACAGGATTTTAAGCCACCATGTTCCTGTGCCCCTGTGGGTTGGGGGGCTCCTTTCGCGGGCTCCGGCTTCTAACACCTACCCATAATGTGGGTGGTGAGGGCCTGGCCGGTGGGGTGACCCGTGGTGGAGGCGGGGCTATCTTCTCGTTATAGTCGCTTCTGATGGTTAACTCTCTGACGACCTCCTCCACTGGATGGCCCTTATTAATAAGGTAGGCCGCATAGGCGAATAGCTCAGCGTGTCCAGCATCTGACAGCCTCTGCCTAATAGCCGGTATGCGTGGTGGCACTATTTCCAGTTGGCATATTAGCCTAGTCACCAGTACGTTGGGTAGGCCTCTCTGAAGGCTTCGACTAGCTCCTCGAACTCTAAAGAGTCGCCGTAATGGGCAGACCAGTCAATGCCCTCGACATCAGCGTCTGGGTTGTATTCGAGAAACCTAAGCACTAGTGCCTTCAGCTTGACATAGTTGACATCACTTACTCTACCATAAACCCTCCTGACTATGTTCTCTAGAACATCCTCCTCTACCACGTCTCAGCCAACTGTGGAACGTTACTCAACGGTATCAGCAGCGCCAAAACTTGAATCCAAAAAGGAATTGAAAGTTTTCACAGAAAATCGGATATTCGCTGTGGGCATAGTAGAGAATCTTGGATTCGAGAAGGAATTGGATGATAAGGAACATTACTATTCTCCTCTGGTGTTTTTTGTGGTTGTTGAGTATTATATCCGTAGGGGGTTCTTCTGGGTTTTTCGTCTGGAGAGTGTGGGTTTGGGGGCTTTTGTGTATGCTTATTTATTGGATTGTTTTTCAGGTGTGTTTTTGTAGGTGGTTGGGCGGGTCTTGCGGAGTAGGGTTATTTTGGTGAGGCTTGTTTATAGGATTAGGGTTGGCTGTTCAGTTGTTTTGAAGGGTTATAGTGGGTGTGTTGTTGGTGGTTTGTTTAGGCGTATGTTTGTGGGTGGGGATTCTTTTAGGCATGTGGTACAGGTTTCCCCTCTTTTCCGGGGTGACGGCAGGTTTCTTCTCTCTTCTCCAGCTGTTCTCGATCCTAGCGTGTATGGTTTCAGCGCGTCTGCGTATTTTGCCGGATTGGATGAGATGGTAAGCCTTGTGGATCAGACGCATGTTGAGCTTGAGGGTGTCCGTTGCAGGGTCGAGCACGTAGAGTTTAGGCCGGTGAGTGTGGACATGCTTATGGGGTCTTGGTGTCCGGAGTTTTTCTACCTTAATTATAGGACTCCGACGGTTGTGGGTGTGGGGAGGTCGATGCTGCGGGGTGGCAGGGTGTACGGGCTATTCCCACTCCCTGTCTACGTGTTCGGCGGGCTGGCTAGTCTCTGGAACAGGATTGTTGGTGAGGAGTCTCTGAGAATAGATATTAAGAGGTATTTGGAGTGGGTTAGGCGTAATATGTTTGTTGTCCCGCCCTGTAAGCTGTCAAGCTATACTGTGGGGCTTGATGATGGTAGACAGGTCTCGGGGTTCGTGGGGGTGGTCGGATATGGCTCCGCGTACCCTGGCTCGCGCGAGCACCGTGTCACGGTGATGCTGGCTAGGTTGAGCGAGTTTGCCGGGGTTGGTCTTGGGCGGAGGCTTGGTTTTGGCGTGACTTTCTTCAGGGAGGGCGTTGTGGTTGGTTAGCGTGGCTGCGATAGCGAGTATGGGGACTAGCCCGCCGGTGGTTACGGAGTTTGTGGAGTATATTCGGAGGACGGGGAGACTCCAGCACCTGTCAATCCTCTCGACGAGTGAGAAGATGGTGAGGGAGGGGGTGAAGCTTGTCGAGGCAGCCCTGCACATCAGATACCCCGACCTGAAGGTTGATGTTCACGAGCTCCCGGTCAGCGATATTACCTCGGAGGAGGAGAACTATGTGTTTATGGAGTATTCCGTGAGGTTGATTGTTGATCTCAGTGGTAGGTTTGATATTCTCCATGTCTGCTTGGCCGGTGGGAGGAAAGAGATGGTGGCTTCCCTCGTGATGGTTGCGCAGCTGACGGGTCTTAACTCGGTGTATCACGTCGTATCACCCTATGTCAAGGAGATGAATGTAGAATTGGAGAGGATTAGGAGTGATATTGAAGCGTTGGCGGATAGTGTGGATCCTAAGAAGTATTATGAGGAGAACAGGGAGAAGTTTGATAGGGTCATGTTTCCTCCAGCTGAGAGATATAGCGTAGTGACTGTACCAATTATCCCGTACCCCGCCGACTACATGGTCATGCTGAAGAGGATACTGGGGGGCGAGTTAAGTGCCAGGAATGTGAGGGATAGGACTTGGCTAGAGCAGCTTAAAAGGGCTGGACTCATAGCCGTTACTCGGGACGGGAAGATAGTAGTTACTGTTGAGGGACAAAAACTGTATAGTCACGTGTTAAAATATCTGTGAGGTTCGAGGATAGGTTTTCGGGGCTCGGCAGCCCCCATCTATATGGACCGCTGGGGCAGTCCCCGATCCGCGTGGTGTCTAGAATCCGCTCCCCGTCGCCGCGATGCGTGTTTTAGAGGGACTCAGCGCGGAGCCGCTCTCCGCTATACATGTTTCTAACTTATAGTGTTTGACTATCGAACATTGTTTGCCTGGATTAATGGGTCTTGAGCGGTGTTAAATGAGATTTTATAAAATGGATGGATGTTTTAAGAATTTGGTGACATAAGCGGCGTAGCATACCGTCCCGCATTGGCTTTGGATGAGCCTTTAACAATATCGATAGACTTATTTTCCTAGTAAGTCACCCGTTACCTGTGATCCTCATGAGTGGTGAGGGTGCCAAGGATTTTACCGAGCTTGGAGTAAGGCTGGGGGTTCGCTTCCGGGTTGATGGGGTTAAGTCTACTCAGGTGAATAAGCTTCTTGAGCTCCTTAACGCGGAGAGGGATGAGAGACTGGCGCTGGTGCTTGTTTCACTGTTTTCCCATAGGCAGGCGGGCAGGGGATCCAT
>Ga0209289_100086_pt1 | contig 57600 bp, 55 predicted proteins | sample GXS110809BmetaG_FD_184121 | JGI IMG/M metagenome (GOLD analysis project Ga0209289, IMG submission 184121) | Hot spring microbial communities from Gongxiaoshe hot spring, China to study Microbial Dark Matter (Phase II) - GXS 110809B (SPAdes)... ... | reverse complement strand
TTGCCGAGAGGCTGCGCGTGCCGTTTTTAGGCTCGATTCCGCTGGATCCTGCTGTGAGCATTGCCAGCGATTCGGGTCAGCCTGCGGTGATTGCCGCGCCCGATTCGGCGCAGGCGCAGGCGTTCCGTGAAATCGCAGGCAAACTCGCCGCGGAGGTCAGTGTGGCGAGTTTGGTGGGGTAGTAGCATTGGGACACACGAGAGGATTGCTATCAGCTCAAGGGGAACCTATCTTCATTTAGCACGAGTGTTGCTCACAGCATACTACTCGCCCCTTCTCATAGCACATCCGTATACACCGCCTCCACGCCCTGGTTGTCCTAGTCCTGCAGCTTGCGGAGTGAAGTCTGATAACCAGATAGCCGCACATTGTGTGTCACCCTCATTCAATGGCAGCAAGTAACCGCGTCCTTCCGCTTCTGCCGTCGAATCGTAAGTGGTTTGCAGCTAGCTCGCGTCGTCTACCATAAAGTCAACTCGCGCGACCACACGCGAGTGCCCATCCCGTCCACCGCACGTACCTGTACAAGGAAACTCTCTCGGTATTATTCTTCGCAGCAGGCGCTTGCCAGTTGGGGCTTCAGGTTCCGCACTTATGTCCCACTCCTTGCCCCGTTTCCGCAGCGAGAGACCAATTCTATCCGCAATCGCGTTTTTTGTAGCACCAAGATTGCGCGATTAGCAGGAATCGTAGGCGGAGTAAGGTATTTAAATGTCGCCCCATTCTGCATACGGAGGAATGCCTTCTGAGCGTTGCGGCGATGCAACGGGGCATCACTTACTGACGAGGAGGTGCTATGACATGCGTTATCGCGGCTTTACGCTGATAGAGCTGTTGGTTGTTATCGCGATTATCGCCATTTTGGCGGCGATTCTGTTCCCAGTATTTGCGCAAGCGCGTGAAAAAGCGCGCCAGACCTTCTGCTTGAACAACACTAAGCAACTCACTCTGGGTGGGCTTCAATACGTTCAAGATTACGATGAGACCTTCCCGTTTAGCCTCTACATGGCCTCCAACAATGCGGGAGGCTTCTGTGCCTTTACCGTGTATCACGCGATCTTCCCGTACTTGAAGAACGCTGACTTGGCTGGCTGTCCATCGGACCGCGAGGCGTGGGATGTGCGTCGTGCGTTCTTGCCGTTGGAACTGTGCCCCAACAACGCTACCTCACAGTTCAAGACGACGGCTTACATTGGCAACTGGTGCTTGTTTGAGCGTGGCAGTATGCCGCTGCCTGATTGGCCTTGGCCAGGTGGCCCACGCCCGGTGCGCATGGCTGAGATCGACGATGTGGTGCGCACGCCTGTGCTGTACGACGGCGTGTTGGGCGACCATCAGGGGAGCACCACGGGGCTGGGTAGCTACATTCAGGGGCGCCACAACCTTGTGGCATCGGTCGGTTTTGTGGATGGGCACTCGGGTAATGTGAAAACGCGCCTGATTGAAGGTGGGCGCGTCACCTTGCGCGAGAACCCTGCACGCACGAAACCACTCTACGCGGTAATCGATACCAACCTACCATTCCACACACCGCCCGGTTCTAACTATATCTACTACGGGCTGGCAGGTATAGTGAGCCAGTTCCCAGCAGGGCACCCACGCGCAGGGCGACCGTGCTACACTTGTCCGGGGCAAGCAGGACGTCCTGGCAACCAACGCTTAGGCTACAATAACGATCCAGGGCATTGCTTGCATCCGAACTAATGGCACACGGGGGCAGTTCCGTGTGGGGGCTGCCCCCGCAGCGCTAGAACCGCTCAAACCGCTCCACAGACAACACGAACACGACTGCTCCCCCCACCTCCACTGCGATTGGCGTTGGTAAAAAGGTGCCGATGGGCGCCGCATCGGGCGGCATAGGATTGACATACTGCTCGCGCGTGTGGCAGTTGCGCTCCAGCAGCCCTAATAACTCTTCCAATTGCGAATCCTCAATCCCGATAAGCAGCGTGGTATTGCCCTCACGCAGAAAACCTCCCGTGGAGGCAATCTGCGTGAACTTGAACTGGCTCTCCAGCAGGGCGTCTACGACGCGCCCCTTATCCCGATTATGAATCACCGCGATGACTAACTTCATCTGATTGGCTCCCTCCCTGCCGCGCCTCCCCAGTGCCTGCGGGGTTCAACGCCGCGTCTAAATCCGTGCTAGGGCTTAGTAAGAAATACGCCTCCCCCTACGAGTCTCCTGCAAGCATTAGGTTGTAATATGCTACTTCTAGGAGATCCCTCGCCTTCGGTTTGGAACGACACGCACACTTTGGCGCAAATGAACTTTCCACTCCGAGCGGGGTGAGGGAGCTCGCTTGCCTCCAAGCGGCCTTGTCACACCGAGCGGAGCAGGGAATTTCACGCTTTCACCAGGAACTGGATGCTCGCTTGGGTTATAATAACGCAAGTTGCTACGCGTACCGAGATTCCTCGCCTTCGGCTCGGAATGACGGGCGTTAGGGGGCGCTGTGAAACCTGTCACCCTGAGCGCAGCGAGGGGTCTCAAGCATGCCCTGCCTTAGATTCCTCGCCTTCGGCTCGGAATGACAAGTTTATCTTTGCGCGAAGCGCTTTGTCATTCCAAGCGAGGCGAGGAATCTTGCTTGCTCAAACGGGCAGGTAGCTACTTAGGCTATAATATGGGCTGGAGGCGAAAAGCGGATGGCGAAATGGAGGCAGATGAGCGTAGTTGCTCTCTATAGTGTACCTATTAGCGCATTGATTGCCATAAGCGGAGGCAACTTTTACCTACCTGGTTCTCAGCCCAATCCAGGGAGCTACACATTCCAGTCTACAGAGCTATGTGTTTATTGCCATGGCGATAGCCAATATGTTAACAATCCCGCAACTGCTGAAGGACCCGACCCTTACTACAACAGCGAGCATGAGCAACATTTCCAATGGATGGGCAATATGATGGCGCAGGCAGCACGCGACCCGGTGTTTCGCGCGGCGCTTACAATAGCCGAGCAAGATGCCCCTGGTGTGGGGCAGTTCTGCTGGCGCTGCCATGCTCCGGGCGCGTGGCTGGAAGGGCGCTCTATCCCATACGATGGTTCTAACTTCGAGCACGAAGATCTTCATGGGATCACCTGCGACCACTGCCACCGGATGGTAGACCCCCGCAGCGAGGAGGGGCGCGCCTTGTCGGATGCCCCTGTGCCTGGCATTGGCAACGGGATGTTTGTCATCAGCAACGACCCCGCCAAGCGCGGGCCACGCGCCGATTCGCTGGCAAACCACGAGTGGCAATACTCACCCTTCCACCAAAGCAGCAGCTTCTGCGGCGTGTGCCACGATGTGAGCAACCCGCTGCTGGCGCAAGACCCGCGCACCCAAGCGCCCCACGAGTACTTCCCGATTGACCGCATCTACAGCGAGTGGAAGCTCAGCGAGTTCGCTCAGAAAGGCATTGAGTGCCAGACTTGCCACATGCCGCGCGTTGCGGGCAGGGCAGCGATTTATGACTTCCTCCCCGTGCGCCCCGACTTAGCACAGCACTCGTTCGTGGGGGGCAATTATTGGGTGCCGCAAATCCTACCGATGTTTTGGAACTACAGCGAGCGCGAGTTGGATGCCCTCATTGCAGGGCGCAACCGCACGATTGACTTCCTACGCACTTCCGCCAAGCTGAGCGTGGTACAAGCTCCCAAGGCAGGCAGCCCGATTGTATTTCGCGTGACGAACCTCACAGGGCACAAGTTCCCTAGTGGCGATCCTGAATCGCGCCGTGCGTGGCTGCACGTGGAGTTCATTGACCGCAACGGGCGCGTGATAGCCGAATCGGGACGCTACGATTTCAACACCGCCACCTTGGTTGAAGACCCCCAAGCGAAAATCTATCGTGTGAAGCTAGCGGAAGGCAACATCCCGACCTTCCATATGATGCGGGCGAACCGCGTGCTAAGCGATAACCGCATTCCACCGCGCGGGTTCCGCCGCAGCACTTTCGAGCAGTTCAAGATCGCGCCTGTGGGCGCCAACTACCGCGACGGGCAGTTCTGGGATGATACTGCCTACCGCCTGCCCCCCGGCACCGTGAAAGTGCGCGCTACGCTTTACTTCCAAGTGATGACCCGCGAGTATGTGGAGTTCCTGCGCGACGCCAACACCACCGACAGCTGGGGGCAGCAGCTGTATCAGGCATGGCTGGCAAGCGACAAGGCGCCCCCCATTGCCATCGCCACCGCCGTGTTCCCCGCAGACCGCACGCGCCCCACGCGCCCCACAAACTTACAGGGGCAGTCGCCCTCATCGTCGCGGGTTGTGCTGCGCTGGAACGCTTCCTCGGACGATGACAAAGTGGTCTTCTATGAAGTCTGGCGGCGCGCGCCTCACGAGCCGAAGTTCCGTAAAATCGGCACAACCTTTGCCGCTGAAACCACCTACACCGACGCAGGGCTGCATCCCAACACCGAGTACCAGTACTATGTGCGCGCGGTAGATACCAGCAGCAACCCCTCGCTGGCAAGCAACATCATTACTGTGCGCACACCGTAGACCTGGGGTGTCCTTTTAGAGGATAGGCAAGGATACAGGGCTTTAGCATAACTGCCAAAGCCCTTGCCCGATTTATCAGATCCCCCTCCTTTAGGTTCCCCCTACTTGTGGGGGGAGCCGAAAAACTCTCGGTTCCCCTCGCGTAGCGGGGGGAACCTACGGGAGGGGGCAGGATTGGAAAACCCACTACCACCCCGAGCGCGGCGAGGAGGCTCGATCGCCGGGTTGTTGGTTCCCCTCGCGCCGCGGGGAGCACCTGCAGGAAGGGGGTTATCAGGCGTGAATAGCGCAGCGCTGTGGGGGAACTGCTCTTCGCATAATCCCTATTCATATCGCAGGGCGACGATGGGATCTAAGTTTGCCGCCCGCCACGCCGGATAGAGCCCAAACACCACCCCGACTGACGCCGAAAACAGAAACGCCCCTACCGCCGCCCACAGCGGAAAATGGAAAGTCAACCCGTTATCGCCAAAAGCGTCGGTCTGCTTGGTAGCCCACTCGATCAGCTCGCCCACGCCCCAGCCGAGCGCCATGCCAATCAGCCCACCAATCGTTGCTAAAGCGGCAGCTTCTATCAGAAACTGCACCAAGATATGCCATTTTTGGGCTCCGACCGCCTTGCGCAGCCCTATCTCGCGCGTACGCTCCGTCACAGAGACCAGCATAATGTTCATAATCCCGATACCACCCACCAGTAGCGCCAATCCGGCGATGCTTCCCAGCAACACCCCAAACAGCGCAATTACGCGCGTAATGGCTTGCAGAATACTCTCCAATGTATCAACGCGGAAGTCGGGCTGGTTGTTATGCAGGCGCATCAGCGTTTCCCAAATCGCATCCATCGCGCGCGGAGTTTGCTCGCGCGTACGGGGCATCGCGAGGATCATGCTAAGCGTTTCATCGCCAGCCCAGCGCCGCAGCGCCGCATACAGCGGAATGTACGCGCCCTCGTCCAAGTTCTCGCCGAAGCCGCGGCCGCGCTTTTGCAACACGCCCACCACCAACGCCTGCGTACCATCTACCAGCACCGTCTGCCCGATCGGGTCTTGCTGACCAAACAACTTGCGTGCCGTCTCGTAGCCCAACACCAACAACTTCTCGCCTTGCTCGACCTCGTATGGCTCAAAAAATCGTCCTCGCTCTACCTCTAAAGCACGCACGAGGAGGTAATCTTCGCTAACACCTATGAGTGAAGCGCGCACCTTCTCGCCCTGAAAAACCAACTCCTTCTCGCCCAGACTGCGTTCCGCAGCTACCACACGCAGTTCGGGCAGCTCGCGGATGGCATAGAGGTCGCTGAGTTTCAGACCTTCCACTGTGCCGCCGCGCTGCTCGCGGCGCACTCGCTCGGAGGGGTCAAACGCTACAATAATCACATCGGAGCCAAGTTTCTCGAACTCTTGCACCACGCTCACGCGCGCCCCCTCAATCAGCGCGACCATCACCACCACCGCCATCACGCCAAAAATCACGCCCAGCATCGTCAAAAACGAGCGCAGCTTGTGCGCGCGCAGCGTGTCCAACGCCACCCAGACCGACTCCACAATACCCACGCCGTGCAGTATACCCATCGACGGAACAGGTATCCTACTTGTCAGTATGTTCACGGGAATTATTGAAGCCACGGGCGTTGTCCACAGCGTTCACAGGCATCCCGAAGGAGGCGCGCGCTTTGTAATTCGCGCCTTTCCGATGGCTGTGGGCGAAAGCTTGGCTATTAACGGCACCTGCCTGACCGTGCAGCACACTGAAGGCGACTTGCTCGCGTTTGATGCTGTGCCTGAAACCCTGCGCCGCACCAACTTGGGCGAGCTGCAACCCGGCGATATCGTGAATTTGGAACGCCCGCTAACCCCCCAAAGCCGCCTCGGCGGGCACTTCGTGCAAGGGCACGTAGACACCACCGCGCGCCTTATGGAAATCCGCGAGGAAGGCAATGGGCGCATCCTCAAGTTTCAACTGGATAATCCCTACTACATGCGCTACATCGTGCCCAAAGGCTCAATTGCGGTGGACGGAATCAGCCTTACGGTGGTAGATGTGGGTGAAGATTGGTTCACTGTGTGGATTATTCCTCATACTTGGCAGGTCACGAACCTTTCTCACAAGGCGTTGGGGGCGCGTGTGAACATCGAAACCGATATTCTGGCGCGCTATGTAGAGCGACTGCTCCAAACGCGGGGCTAAATTGAGCGCGGCAGGTATACTTTTAGGCACGGAGAGCGAAGGGCGATGGCGATTACTTTGGAGCAGATGCGCCACACGGCGAAACTGGCACGGCTGGAGCTGAGCGACGAGCAACTGACCGAGCTAATGCACCATATCAACGCGCTGATGGCGCATTTCGAACGCCTGCAAGCACTGCCGCTGGACGATATCGAGCCAACCTCGCACTCGTTTCCCGTGTATAACGCCTTTCGCGAGGATGTGGTTGGCGAAACGCTACCTCGTGAAGAGGCGTTGGCAAACGCGCCTGAAGCCCGCGATGGGCTGTTCATTGTACCCCGCATTGTGGAGGAATAAATGCAGGAACTGCTGACGCTGAGCCTTGCCGAAATCAGTCGCAGGTTGCAGCAGCGCGAAATCTCGGCAGTGGAACTGACCGAGATAATGCTGACCCACATTAGCACGGTGGAGCCGAAAGTTCAGGCGTTTATCACGCCTACGCCCGAATTGGCGCGCGAGATGGCGCGTGAAGCCCAAGCGCGTTTGGACGCGGGCGAACGCACCCCGCTGCTGGGCGTGCCCATCGCCCTCAAAGACAACCTTTGCACAAAGGGCGTACGCACGACCTGCGCCTCGCGCATTTTGCACAACTTCGTGCCCCCGTATGATGCCACCGCGGTGCGACGCCTGCGCGAACTGGGCGCTGTGTTCCTCGGCAAGCTCAACATGGACGAGTTCGCGATGGGTTCCTCCACCGAGTACTCGGCGTTTCACATCACGCGCAACCCGTGGGACTTAGAGCGCGTGCCAGGCGGCTCGTCGGGCGGCTCGGCAGCGGCGGTCGCCGCACATATGGCATACGCCACGCTCGGCTCCGACACGGGCGGCTCCATTCGGCAGCCTGCGGCGTTCTGCGGCGTGGTCGGTCTCAAACCCACCTACGGGCGCGTGAGCCGCTACGGACTCATCGCCTACGCCTCCTCGCTGGATCAGATTGGACCTATCACCAAGACCGTTGAAGATTGCGCGATCATGCTCAACGCCATCGTAGGCAAAGACCCCTTAGATGCCACCAGCGTCGACCTGCCCGTACCCGACTTCCGCGAAGCGTTGGTAGAAGACATCAAAGGCATCCGTCTTGGCATGCCCAAGGAGTTTTTCGGGCAGGGTGTGCAACCCGAGGTCGCCGAGGTGGTGCGCAAAGCCGTCGGATTGCTGGAATCGGTCGGCGCGGAAGTTCAGGAAGTATCGCTGCCGATGGCGGAGCAATCGCTGGCAATTTACTATATCTTAGCGCCTGCGGAGTGCTCTTCGAACCTGGCACGCTATGACGGCGTGCGCTACGGGCTGCGCGTGGGGGCAGAGAAGGGGCACATCGGCATGATGGAAGCCACCCGCGCGGCAGGGTTCGGCAAGGAGGTCATTCAGCGCATTATTATCGGCACCTACGCGCTGTCGTCGGGCTATTATGATGCCTTCTACCTCAAGGCGCAGAAGGGGCGCACACTTCTGCGCCAACAGTTCGACGCCGTGTTCCAGCAGGTAGACGCACTGGTATGCCCCACAACGCCCACCCCCGCCTTCAAGATCGGCGAACTGGTAGACGACCCGTTGGCGATGAAGCTCGCCGATGTACTCACCATTCCTGTGAACCTCGCGGGCTTGCCCGGACTAAGTGTGCCGTGCGGATTCGTGAACGGCTTACCTGTAGGGCTGCAAATCATCGGCAAGCCGTTTGATGAAATGACCGTGTTGCGCATCGGCTATGCGTGGGAGCAGCTGGCGTGCCTGCGCGATGAGCTGAAAATTCCAACGGGGCTGCGAACCGCGCCGAATTAGGCCCTCCTTGCCTGGGAACGAGTTGGATCCCTCGCTGCACTCGGAATGACAGCGTTGTTAGCGCACCGACTTACCTGTCATTCTGAGCCGAAGGCGAGGAATCTGAGGCAGAGCAGGGCTGAGCCCTCTCACTACGCTTGGGGTGACATTCTGTCCTTGCAGTCAAAGGTCTCTGTCATTCCGAGCGAAGCGGGGAATCTCGAACCAAGCCACTGAGGCCCCTCGCTGCGCTCGGGGCGACATGATGTTTTTGTAGGCAAAAGCTTTGTCACTAGTGGGGACGCCGACGCGATGCCTTAGCCCGCACAGGCGAGCTTGGCTGGCACCAAGATGGCGTCCAGCCGCCTATCGCAACCAGCCTCTCAGCATAGATGGACTGAGGCTACAGCAGTGCTTCAATAGCACGCTTGAGCTTATCCATATCCACGCCCACGATGACTTCGCGGATAACGCCTTCTTTGTCAATCACATAGGTTGTGGGCACGCCTTGCACGCTGTAAAGTTCAGCGACCTTGTTGTCCGCATCCACCAACACGGGGAAAGTGAGCTTGAACTCCTTCGCGAATGCCTCCGCTTGCTTGAGCGGGTCGCCATTTGCCCAAGTGGCGATGCCTAACACCACCACATCGCGATCGCGGTAAGCTTGCCAAATATCTTTCTCCAGTTCAGGCGCCTCGCGCCGGCACGGGCCGCACCAGTGGGCAAAAATGTTCAGCACCACCACCTTGCCCTTGTAGTCCGCAAGGCGCACCTCCTTGCCGCTGAGGTCTTTGAGGGCAAACACTTGAGCAGGCTTACCTTTCATCGCCGCGACCCCAGCAAATGGGTCGGGCATCTCAAATCGCTCCACGAGCTTGAAATCCTTGGGCAGTTTGTAGGCGAACGCCCCTGCAGAGAGGTTAGGGTTGACCTCTTGACGAGTGATGGTGGCGGCGAAGCTCCAGCGCAGTGTTTGCCCTTGATAGTTCATGCGTAAGTTGATCTGGGATCGCCAGATGAGCTTGTCTTGCACGCCGATCCAGAGGGTTTGTGTGGCAGTGATACCCCGTTGTTCAAATGCGCTGGGGTCAAGGCGCACTGTGATTTTGTAGGCGGGGCGATTACCAACGCGTTCGCGCCCGACGAGCTTAGGAGCGCTGGCTGCCCTACGCCAATCGCCGTAGATGCTCAGGTACATCGGATCAATACCGATCATCAGCATGCTGGCTTCGGCAAGGGTTCGCTGGGTGTATATTTCGCGGAGTGTTTTGGGCGCGTCGCGGCGCAGCGTCTGCCGAAGTGCGGCGTTCTCAATGTACAAGTTTGTGCCGTCGGAGTAAAGTCCACCGCCAAATGCGGTTTGCCTTTGCTCGCGAATGAGCAGTTGTAAGAAGTTGGGGCGTCGCATGAGCGCGGTGTGCACGGCTTGCATGGTAGAGCGTACTTCTGTGCCCTGGGCGCGGATTTCATAGGTAATCACGGAGCGCATTTCTACACGCAGTGCTTGCAGATTGGCGTAGCGGCGCGCGGTTTGGTCTAAAATTTGGCTCGCGGATTGCGCAGCGCCCCCAGCAAGCGGCAAAAGCAGTCCAATTAACCCCATCCAGAATCGCATGGCGCTCACCTCAGCATTCAACAGCCCCCGAGGCTGTTGGCAGAGTATACCCAGCCAGCTTCGGGGGCCGCATTTACACTGGGCAAACGCCTTAGCCACGCTGCTCGATGGGCACGAAGGTCAGATCGCGTGGCCCCTTGTAGTCGCTGCGTGGGCGGATAAGGCGATTTTCGTCATGCTGCTCGATTACATGCGCTGTCCAGCCCACGATGCGCGCGGCGGCGAAAATCGGCGTGTACAGCGGGATCGGAATGCCCATCATGTAGTACACTGCTGCGGCGGGGAAGTCCACATTCGGATACAAGTTTTTCTCGCGCAGCATCACTTGCTCCATGATTTCTTGGATTTGGTAGAGGTCCATCCGCCCTGTGTGTTCGGCGAGTTGGCGCACATACTGTTTCAGGATAACGGCGCGGATGTCGCCTGTTTTGTATTCGCGATGTCCGAAGCCCATGATGCGCGCCTTTTGGGCGAGTTTTTCCAGCACCCAGGCTTCAGCACGGTCGGGCGTGCCGATTTCCAGTATTGCTTCCATAGCGGCTTCATTGGCGCCGCCGTGCAGCGGTCCGCGCAGCGCGCCGATTGCCCCGACCACTGCCGAGTACATATCGGCTAAGGTGGAGGCGATTACATGCGCGGTGAAGGTGGAGGCGTTGTAGCCGTGCTCGGCGTAGAGAATGAAGGTGAGGTTCATCACCTGCGCGTACAGCGGTTCGGGCTCGCGCCCAAACAGCATATATAGGAAGTTTGCCGCGTGCCCTAAGGTCGGATGTGGAGGCACAGGCTCTTGCCCGTTGAGGATGCGATAGCCGTTTGCTACCAGCGTTGCCATGCTGGCGGTCAGGCGCACGGCTTTGCGCAGGTTCACCTCGTGGGAGTTGTCATCAGCGGTGGGATCCAGCATACCGAGCGTCGCCACGCCTGCTTGCAGCGCCGCCATCAGATTACCGCCCTTGGGCAGAGTGCGCAACACGCTATACACCGCATCAGGCAGCTCACGCTGCGCTTTCAGCTCGCCCTCAAACTGCTCCAGTTGCGCACGCGTGGGCAACTGCCCCATCAGCAACAGGTAGGCGACTTCCTCAAACGAGCAGTGCTGCGCCAAATCGCGAATGTCATAGCCCCGATAAATAAGGCGATTCTCCGCTGCAATCACATCCGAAATCGCGCTGATGCCCGCCGTTACACCTTCCAATCCCGGACGATACGGAATAATCTCCTTCTCGCTCATAGGCTCCTCCGTCAAAAACTCGGGGCGCCGTTGCCCGAAGTCGTTATTAGCATACCCTATTGGCAGCCAAAGCCAAACTGATACAACACTTCCAGCAAATCGCCATCGTTGATAATCCCATCGCCGTTGATATCGGCAGGGTCGCCGAGCGCAACTGCTCCAAACTTGTATAAAATGGTGAGGAGGTCCGCATCATTGACACACCCGTCACGGTCAATATCCGCTGGGCTGGGCACGAACGCCGTGTTGAGTGCGTAGTGCACCCGAACGGTTCGGAATTCGAATGGCGCCAAGGTAACTGTCCATTGGAACGCGCCTGTGAAGTCGTCATCTAACGGCAAAGAGCCGTCGCTCAGAGTTGTGGGTGCTTCGTCTACCAGCAAGTCTATCAATTGCGGGTGTTGGGACACCTGCCAGTGAGTATAGGGGGTCAGCGCGGCAATCCACAAGCGCGTGGGGCTACTGCCGGAGGGCGTGTGTTGCACCAATATGCGCCTGTCATCCCATCGGGCTTGGTTGAGTGTGGCGCCGTTTAAGTCGGGGTCAGCGAAGTGGAACAGTTGGAAGGTGCGCGTTTGGAACTGAAAGTTGATCACGGTCAAGTCGGCGTAGAGAACGCTGCCACCCTCGCGTGTGCGGCGCAGTTCATAGTGGGTTGCCAGCACTATTCCATTCGGCTCTAAGTAGGTAAGTGTTGCGCGGTTGGGGCGGTGTTGCTCAAAAAAGCGGAACTCGCTTAGGGTAAGTTCGCGACTATGTTCGCCCTCCACGCGATACCACCAGCCGATCTGATAGAAGTGGTCGGTGCCGCCCTGTGCCCAATCGGCATTATTAATGGGGTTGCGCAAGGGCGAGCCGCTCAAGTCGCGTAGGCGAAATTCTGCGTCGCCATCGCGCAGCACCACCTCATCGGGCAAGGGCGCGCTCACACGCAAGCGGTAGTAGCCACCCCAACCGATGCCCGCACGCACCAACACGTAGTAGGTACCGCGCGGTGCCAAGTTGATTTGTATTTGTGACGCCGCTGGGTTGAAAACATCCCAGTCGGAATCGTCGTTCTCCAGCACCCTGCCGTCGGGCGTAAGCACGCGAATAACAGTGTCCGTATAGGTTTGCGTGCGGATGGTCAGCGTCAAGCCCGTAGTGTCTAACTCAAAGCGATAGGCGTCAATATCATTCGTGCCATAGCCAAGAAATCGGTAGTCTTGGGTGATAAACTCGCCTCCTGCTAATCGTCCCAGATAGATGGCTTGTTCAGGGGTATCGTTCGGTTCGGTGGGGTCGTAATCGGGCGCCGTAGTGCCTGGAAACACCCGAAGGGCGTAGCGCGCCCGCCCCAACACGCGCGGGTAGTAGAACACTTCAACAACATAAACACCCACCTCCAGCGTGTGCGTAAGCCCAGGCGCAAGGGGGGCGATGGGCAAATCAGGGTTACCGAAGTTGTCGTTTTCAGCAATCACATTGCCTTGCGCATCGTACAAGCGCAGCACCGCATCCAAGTTTGTGTCCACCCGAATAGAGTACGTGCCTGCTTGCACGACTTGGAACCGATAAAAGTCGCGGTCGCGCACAGGATCCAACATCGCTTCCCAAACGACAAATCCCTGTGATCGACTAACGGGTGATACGATTATCTGCGGATTAGAGAAACTGTTATTTGGTTCTTGCTCTAGGTACGCCTGCATCTGCACCTGTGCCGATGCACAAGCAAAAATCGTCCCCATTCCAGCCACAAGAGCCACCTTTCGCATAAGAAATCACCTCGGAATACCAGCGGTGGGTGCGTCGGTGCAATATTTCGCTGCAGAGGCGTTCATTCCTGCCACACTTTTTCGAACACCCATGCGCCGCCCGCGCTGAGCGCAAGCGCGTAGCCGAAAATGCCCTGCAACGGTTCGGCGGGCAGTGCCCCTTCTAGCGCTTGTCGCGTACCCGCAATCAAGACGAGGATAAGCGGTAGCAGGAGTGGAAAGGTCAGCCCTGCCAGCAACGCACCCCGCACAGTGGTCTGCGCCACCAGCGCCCCGCATAGCGTGAGAATGCTGGTCAGGCAAAAACCGCCGCCCAGCCAGAGCAGCAGCCACCCTAGCGCGTGTCCGCGTGGGGGCGCCACCAGCAGCGCGTATAGCGGCACCAACACTACGCTTAGCAGGGCATACAGCGTCGCGTGAAACAGCCATTTGCCCCAAAAGATGCTTGCTGGGCGTGCTCCGATGCGCAGCAAGTCCGCCGTGCCGGTTTCCTCCTCCACGATGAAGCCACGCGCTAGCGCGGGAAATAGCCCAAACAGCAACGCTGTCCAAAATAACCCCGCCTGCAGTCCTGCCGAAAGCGTTTGCCCCAGCGCGGCGAAGCCAATGCCCACCACCGTCGCCACGCCCATTAGCAGCGACGCTACGATGCCCTGCCGCAAGCGCCATTCCTGCGCCAGGTCTTTGCGCCAAATAGCGATGACTTCACGAACCCAGCTCCAGCGCGAGGTTGCCCCAGCGGGCAAACTCGGCGCGGTTGGTCGCGAAGCAGGCGATTCCGTAAGTGGCTTGCTCATGGAGAGTGCGTTCTAATAGTCGTAGCCCTGAGCTGTCTAGTCCAGCGTCTGGCTCGTCCAGCAGCAGCAGCGGTGGTGCGCCGTAAGTGGCTAACGCCAATCGCAGGCGTTGACGCATGCCTGCTGAGTAGGCGCGCACTCGCTCGTGGGCGCGATGCCCCAGTTCAAAGCGCTCCAAGTGGGTAAGCAGCAAATCGCGCTCGGCGGGCAGATTGCGCACCTGCGCCCACCATCGCAGGTGCTCATAGCCCGTCAACTCGCGATACAGCGCGCCATCAACAGCGCACCAGCCCAAGTAGCGTTTGCGGTCAGCGACGGGCGTGCCCTGATAGCGCAACACCACCGTGCCTTCGGTAGGTGCAAGCAGCCCCGCCATCAGACGTAGTAGCGTGCTCTTGCCCGAACCGTTCGCCCCGCGCACCAACAGCACCGTGCCCATCTGTAAGCTCAACTCCAAGCCCCGAAACACCCACCGTTCGCCAAACCGCTTGCCCAGCCGACGACATTCCAACGCCCACATGCACCATCAGTGTACCCGTCAGGTACACTTACTGCCGACGCGCCATGAAACGGTATTACATCACGACGCCCATCTATTACGTCAACAGCGTGCCACACATTGGCACCGCGCTAACGACCATCGTTGCAGACGCCTGTGCACGCTATCACAAGCGGCGTGGGCGCCCCGTGTACTTCCTTACGGGCACCGACGAGAACGCGCCTAAAGTGCACCGCGTTGCCCAAGAACGCGGCGTGCCTACCCAACAGTTTGTCGACGAGATGGCGGAAGTGTTCGAGCGCACTTGGCGCGCGCTGCACATTGAATACGATGTGTTCATCCGCACCACAGAGGCGCGCCATAAGCAAGTGGTTACGGAAGTGTTCCGCCGCCTGCGTGAGCAAGGCGATATCTACAAAGGCACCTATCAAGGCTGGTATTGCATCTCGTGTGAGACCTTTTTTGCCCCCAGCAAAATTGGCGAGTCGAAAACCTGCCCCGATTGCGGCAAACCGTTGGAGTGGCGCGACGAGCCGTGTTATTACTTCCGTCTTTCGGCATATGAGCCGCGCCTGCGCGAACACATTGCCGCAAATCCGCACTTCATCGAGCCCGAGGTGCGTCGCAACGAGACACTTGGCTTTATTGCAGAGGGCTTGCAAGATGTGGCGGTGAGCCGTTCGGGCGCCGACTGGGGCGTACCTGTGCCCGATGATCCCGAAGCGGGCGTGGTCTATGTCTGGTTCGACGCGCTGCTGAACTATCTTACTGCCACGGGCTGGTTGGAGCGCGGCGAAGCCTACCTAGACATTTGGCCCCCCGACCTGCAGTTGATGGGCAAAGATATCTTGCCCCGTTTCCACGCCACGATTTGGCCCGCGATGCTGATGGCGCTGGGCTTGCCGCTGCCCGAACGCCTCTACGGGCACGGCTGGTGGATTGTGAACAAACAAAAGATGTCGAAGTCGCTGGGCAATGTGTACGCGCCCTTAGAGGTGGCGCAAGCTTTGGCTGATGCTTCTGGATGCGCCCTGCCCTATGCGGTAGACGCCTTCCGCTACTACATGCTGCGCGAAATGCCCACCGACTCCGACGCCGAGTTCAGCTTGGAGGGCGTTGAAACGCGCTACAACGGCGACCTCGCCAATGACTTGGGCAACATGCTGCACCGCACGCTGTCGATGATGCACCGCTATTTTGGCGGGCGTGTGCCTGAGGGGGCGCGATTGGAGGCGGGGCTTGCCGATCTGTTCGCTCAGCAAGCTGCGCGTGTCGCAGAGGCATACGAAGCGGTCGATTTTCCGCGTGGCTTGCGCGAAGCGTGGCAGATTATCGGCGTGGTCAACCGCTACTATGACGAGCAAGCCCCGTGGGCATTGATGAAGCAGGGCGCGACCGAGCACGCAGGGCAGGTACTGTACGGAGGGCTCATCGCGGCGCGGTTGCTGAGCGCACTAATCGAGCCAGCGATGCCTCAAGTCGCGCGCGAAATCGCTCGTCAGTTGAACATGGGCGAAGTTCCTCTATGGCACGAAGCACAAGCGGTGGATGCAATCCCCGCTGGACACACGCTGCAGGAGCCAATCCCCATCTTCCCGCGCTTGCAGGCGAAACCTGCTACCATCTCTGGGGCGGCACCTGCACCGACAGCACAGCATAGCGTCAGCGAAACGCCGACGACCGCCCAACCAACCGCCATGCAAGAGCTCATCACTATCGACGAGTTCAAGCGCATCCAAATCCGTATTGCGACCGTCAAGGCTGCCGAACCTGTGCCCAAGTCCACTAAGCTGCTCAAGCTCACCTTAGATGTGGGCGGCGAGGAGCGCACAATCGTAGCAGGCATTGCCGAGGACTACACGCCCGAGCAGCTGGTGGGCAAGCAGATCCCTGTGCTGGTGAACCTGCAGCCTGCGCTGATACGAGGCATCGTGTCAGAAGGCATGATGCTCGCGGCGGATGTTGATGGCAAGGCAGTGCTGCTGCATCCTGACCGCGAGGTGCCTAGCGGCAGCGTGGTGCGCTGAGAGGGCTTAGCGCAACGGGCGCAGTGCCAGCGTGCGCTCCCGCAGCCGCTTGTACGCCAGCCCTGCCAACGGCTTGAGGTTCACGATGTCCTCGCGGTTGTAGCGCAGCAGCGTCTCCAGCGCGGAGTCGTGCCCCAAGCGGTAGGCTTGCCACAACTGCACGGCTTCGCGCCCGCTTAGCCCCTCTAGATCGGGATCGCGGATGAGCCCCAGCTGCTGCTCAATGCGTTTCAGCCCGCCCCGCAGCCCCAGCCGCCGCAAAGTGGGGCACAAATCCAAATGGAGCTGATCCAGCACTAAATCGGGAAAGTTGCGCTGAATCATGGGTACATCGAAGCTCAGTCCGTTGAAGGTCACCAACATTGAGAACTCGCGAATGAAATCGGGGAACTCATCCAAGTTGTCGCCGCGCACGAATTGGTACACTTCCTCGCCGTCGTAAACGCCGATGACGGTAATCAGCGTGTCGCCGTCGGTTTCAATGTCCAAGTAAGCGGTCTCTTGGCGGAACTCTTCGTAGGCGCGCCAATGTTCACGCAGGGGCAGCCTACCTGCAAAGTAGGCGTAATCACCGTCTTCCAATGCCTCGATTGAGGTGGCTGCGCCTTGCAGCACCGTGCTCAGGTACGGCTCGCTGACGCGCCAGCGGTTGGGAGTCTCCAGCAGCGTGTACCAGTCAGTGGCGCCCTGTAGCCACAATTCGCGTTCAATTGGCTCGGTAATGCCTGCGATGTGAATGTAGGTGCGCGTCAACACGGTGCCGAAGATTGTACCTAATCCTTTCTAGGGCAACGATTACTGTGCAAGCGTGCTAGTGCAGCTTGCAACGAGTCGGGGTATTCGCGCATGAGTTGTTGCAAAAGGGCGCAGGCGGTATCCGCATCACCTTGCTGTTGCAGCCAGCGGGCACGCAGCAAGAGCCATTCGGGGCGGTTGGGGGCGTCGGGGCTGAGGGTTAGCGACTCCAGCCAGCGCAGGGCGCGTGGAAGGTCGCGGTGGCACTCCGCCTGCTGAAACAGTTGGCGCAGCACGGGGGGGTCTAACGCGGACAGCTGATTGAGTTCCGCCAGCAGGTCGGCCGCTTGGACAGCGGTGGCGTAGCTGGCGTGTTGAAGTGCGTGTTGAAGCGCGTTCGTCAGGGCGTTGGCTGCTTCCTCGTGGTCGCCCAGCAGTGCCCACGCTGCGCCCTTGAGATACAGCCAATACGGTTCGGGGCGAGGCAGGCGCAGTAAAGGTTGCAGGTGATGTAGCGCCTCGCCCGCGGCGCCTTGCTGGAGGGCTTGTTCTGCTTGCTGCACGGCGTACTCGCGCTCGCTGGCGGCACCAGCGCCCCACAGCACGGCTAAGGTCAGTCCAGTGGCAAACCCACCTAAGTGTGCCCAGTAGCCCACTTCCGAGGGCGTCGGTTGCCCTGCTTCCACAATCGCGCCGAGACCTTGCAGTACCACCCACAGCACCACCCCCACCCACATCGGGATTGCCAGCCCCCATCGGCTCGGTGACGCCCACAATAACCGCACCTGATGACGGTAAAAGCGCAGTGCGAAATAGCCCACCAGCCCTGAAATCGCCCCAGACGCGCCTACCAGCCCCTCGCGATACAGGGCAGGCTGCAAAGTAAGGCTCATCGCCCAGTGAAGCGCAATCGCCCCCAGTCCGCTCAGCAGATACAGCACAAGCCACCGCGCACTACCCAACGCCCGCTCCACATACCAGCCAAACAACGCCAAAAAGAGGGCGTTCTTGATCCAGTGGAGCGCGTTGGCGTGCACAAATAGACTGGTGAACGCGCTCGCTAACGAGGGCTGCGCCGGCACAAACCCCCAAGCTTCCACCGGCTCGGCACGGGCGGAGACCCCCACAAGCACCAAACTATTGACCCCCAGCATCAGCAGGGTCGCGATTGGGAGCGCGTTGCGCATCTGTGGCTCAACCCGCCTTATGAAACACTTGCCAACGCCTCGTCTGGAATGTCAAAATTGGCGTAGGTGTTTTGCACATCGTCGTGCTCTTCAAGAGCTTCCATTAGGCGCATCAGTTTTTGCGCAGTTTCGCCTTCCACGCGCACGGTGTTGAGAGGCGTCAGCTCCAAGCGCGCCTCAGCAATTGGCAGCCCGCGTTCTTGAAGCGTCTCGCGCACGCGATGGAAGTCTTCCACTGCGGTAAGTACGCGATAGAACTCCTCCTCTGGCACTACATCTTCGGCACCCGCCTCTAAGGCGATTTCCAGAAGCTCCTCTTCGTTAATCGCCTCGGCCGGGATGGTGATGACGCCCTGCCGCTTGAATTGCCATGCCACGCTGCCCGATTCGCTGAGGTTGCCCCCGTGCTTAGAAAAGAGGTGGCGTAGCTCGGATACGGTGCGGTTGCGGTTGTCGGTGAGGCACTCCACCATAATCGCCACACCGCCAGGACCGTAGCCCTCGTAGGTGACCTCTTCGTACTGCACACCCTCCAACTCGCCCGTGCCGCGCTGGATGGCGCGCTTGATGTTCTCGGCGGGCATATTGTGCTCGCGTGCTTTCTCGATGGCGAGACGCAGGCGCGGGTTCGCGTCAGGGTTGCCGCCCCCTAAGCGCGCCGCCACGATAATCTCGCGCGCCAGTTTCGTGAACAGTTTGCTGCGCAATGCGTCTTGTTTCCCCTTGCGAATCCGAATGTTGTGCCACTTAGAGTGTCCTGCCATACGCGCTCCCTCCGTGTGTTAAGATACCCGATTTTAGGGGGTTTCTACCAAGCTGCTGTCGCCCAGCATCAGGCGCATCGTGCGCGGGCGTTTGGCGCCGCCACGCACCACCACATTTTTGCCCAGCAAGCTCCCTTCGATGCGGGTCTCCACCTGTTCCACAACGCTGCCCTCCAAGATGATGCTGTATTCCACCTCACAGCTCACAAGGCGTACGCCGTCGCCAATCGAGGTGAAGGAACCGATGTAGCAGTCTTCTAGGTAGCAGTTCGCACCGATGATGGCAGGTCCGCGCACCGTGCACCGTTTTAGGATGCTGCCCGCGCCGATTGCCACGCGCCCGTGCAGTTGCGTTTCCTCCAGTGTGCCCGCGTTGGCAGGGCGCAGATCTTCCAGCACGAGGCGGTTGGCTTCCAGCAGCGCGTCAAGGCTGCCAGTGTCTTTCCACCAGCCTGTGATTTGCTGCCACTCAACGGTGTAGCCATTGTCAATCAGGTACTGGATGGCGTCGGTGATTTCCAGCTCGCCGCGCCACGAGGGTTTGATGGCGCGCGCCGCCTCAAAGATGTGGGGGTCGAAAAGGTACACGCCGACCAGCGCGAGGTTGCTTGGAGGCTGCTTGGGTTTTTCAATCAGGCGCACGACGCGCTCGCCTTGCAGTTCTGCCACGCCGAACTCTTGGGGGTTCGGCACTTCTGCCAGCAGAATCAGCGCGTTGGGCTTGCGCTGTTCAAACGCCTCAATCAGCGGTTTGACGCTGGAGGTTACGATGTTGTCGCCTAAGTACATAATAAACGGTTCATCGCGCAGGTATGGTTCGGCGGTCAGCACAGCGTGTGCCAGCCCCAGCGGCTCGGGCTGCGGGATGTAGGTGACCTCCACGCCCCAACGGCTGCCGTCGCCCACCGCGCGTTGGATTTCCGCAGCGGTATCGCCCACGATGATGCCCACTTGGCGAATGCCCGCTGCCGCAATCGCTTCCAGCCCGTAAAACAGCACGGGCTTGTTGGCGACGGGCACTAGCTGCTTTGCCATGCTAAAGGTGATGGGGCGCAGGCGCGTGCCTTTGCCCCCTGCTAAGATAAGGGCTTTCATCGCAGTGGCGGCAGGTAGGGCATCACGACTGCTTGCACGCGGAGCGCGAACTCGCGGAAAAAGGCAGCGATTGGGGACACGATAGCGGCTGCCCAGTCGGCAAACTCGCGCCAGCTGCTCAGGCGCGGCAGCCACGCCCGCCACGCCGACGCGCTCGGCTTGCCTTTCAGATGCGTATTAAGCCATTGCAATACTTCGTTGATGACTGTGAACCAGTCGCTTGGGGGCGGCACATGCCCGCCCTTGTACCAGACAATCTTTTTCGGCTCGTTAGCCGCCGCATGCAGTGCCTTGTTCGATTCAACGGGCACCACATCGTCGGCATCGCCGTTGATGAAGAGCACTGGGCGCGGGGCTATTCGCCCTACCCAGTGCACGGGGTCAACCACATCCATCACGCGCAGTGCCTCCTCCATCTGCTTGGGGTTATTGCGGGCGGCGTCGCGCCACACTGAGAGCACGCTTTTCTCCATTAAAATCCGCCAGTTGCCCCCCGCCACTAGCAACACGGGGGCTTTCACGCGCTCATCCACGCCCGCAAACATCGCGCCAATGATGCCCCCCATGCTCGCGCCAACGTAGCCGATGCGGTCGGGGTCAATCTCCTTACGGGTTTGCAGATAGTCCACGCCGCGCCGTAGGTCAATCACGGTTTGAATTAGCGCGTCGCGCGAGCGGTAGGGGTACAGCCCAAAGAAGGGGATATCCTCACTGGGCTTGCGCTCGCCGTGATACTGGGCGTCTATCGCAAATAGTGCATAGCCCGCTTGGGTGAGCGGTCCCCATAGCATTTGGAACATGCGCTTGTCGCCCCCTAAGCCGTGCATCAGAATGACACAGGGCAGCCGCTCCTCGCCCCGATTTTTGGGCAGTACCAACACGGCGGGCACGCGCTGGTCGTGCACACTACGGTAGGTTACCTTGTACACTTGATATTGCGCGGTTTCCTCCAGCAGGCTCTCTTGGGGGCTAAGCGGGAAGTTCTTGTCGTAGCCAAAAATAAGGTCGGGATCATACTTGGAGGTGGGCGCCTGTGCGCACCCCGAGAGCACCAAACCCATCAATCCGCTGAGCACAATCGCTCGCCATCCATGTCGCATGGCTTATAAGATACCAGAAATGCGAAACGGTGTTATCTCGCCGTAAAGTCGGCACCCCCAGCCTGATAAGGGTGCAACGCATAGGTTCAACTCGGCTGTACCAACAACTAACTTGGCTCCCTCAACCCCCTTACCCCCTCCGTAAGGTCCCCCCGCTCCGCGGAGGGAACCAACCCTGGCACGGTTCCCCCTACGGGGTAGGGGGAACCTAAGTGAGGGGGTTCGGGGAAGAACTGCTGCCCCCCCTCCTGTAGGTTTCCCCCGCAAGCGAGGAGAACCGAAAAAACCCACTCGGTTCCCCCTACGCCGTAGGGGGAACCTGAAGGAGGGGGTTCGAGAAAAATCCGTCTCTGCCCTCGGCTCGAGAGGCTGCAAGTGGGGAAAATGCGCCAGCGGCGCCCGAATTTGGGGTAGAACCGTGTACCCTTATCAGCAATCCCCAGCCCCGTCCGCAAGGCAGAGACATGGCAAAACCTTCGCGCGGGCAACCGCAAACCTGTAAAAACTGTGGTATAATCGGGATACAGAGGTGCTCCTCATGCGACGAGCGTGGCGTTACGCGCCATATTTTGTGTTAGTGTTGGCAGCAGTGGGGCTACTGGGTTGGTTCCGCGTGGAGCAAAGCCGTGCTGAGCACCAGCTCAACAGCACCTACGAGTTCTACGAGCCTGATTGGTCGCAACACTTGCCGCGCATTCGCCAAGCGATTGCACGGCAGCCCACAGAGGAGGCGAAACTGGCGGCACTGGCTGAGATGCTCACGATGCCCTACCGAAACGAGAATGCACCTTTGCGCTTCAAGGCGATCAAGGAGGCAGATGGCACTTTAGCGCTGCGCTTGAACGCGGCCGTAGTGGTGCCGCGCTGGTATACTGCACGTGCGGCGCGTTTGGCACACACCGAAGCGCGCCAGCTGCTTGGACGCGAGGTGCCCATCCATATCTACGAAACCTACATCGTGGGTCGCTCGCGCCTCATCGGCTTTTGCCGAGAGCATGCGGGCACCGTTGAGGTTGCCTTCCGCTAACCTATGCCCATGCGTATCACCTTCTTTGATTTGGAGGAGTGGCAGCCAGACTATCTGCGGGCAGGGCTGCAACGGTTTGGTCTCGCCGACGCCGTGCAACCGCAGTTCTTCCACGACCACTTAGATGCCGAGCAGTGCGCGCAGTTTGCCGACAGCGAGGCGATTGTGGTGTTTATTTGGACACGCGTGAACCGCGCCGTGATTGAGTCGTTGCCCCGGCTGCGTTTAGTGCTGACAATGTCTACGGGCTACGACCATATCGACCTCCAGGCGTGCCGTGAACGCGGAATCACCGTGTGCAATGTGCCTCACTATGGTGAGAACACGGTCGCGGAGCACACTTTCGCGCTGATTTTGTCGCTCTCGCGCAAGTTGCATGCGGCTTACTTTCAAGGGTTGCGTGGCGAGTATCGCATCCGCGAGTTGCGTGGCTTTGATCTATACGGCAAAACGCTGGGCGTGATCGGTGCGGGCAACATCGGCTTGCATGTGATACGCATCGCGCGTGGGTTTGGCATGCGCGTGCTCGCGTATGACGTGCGCCCTCACCCGCTGCTGGCGGAAGTGCTGGGCTTCACCTATACCGATTTAGACACCTTGCTGCGCGAGTCGGATATCGTATCGCTGCATGTGCCCGCTACGCCAGAGACCTACCATCTCATCAATCGCGATACGCTGAGCAAGATGAAGCGGGGCGCGTTGCTCATCAACACCGCGCGCGGGAGCGTGGTGGATACTGAAGCGTTGCTGTGGGCGCTGGAGGAGGGTATTCTGGCAGGCGCGGGGCTGGATGTGATTGAGGGCGAGGAGTTTATCAAAGAGGAGAGCGCGCTACTGCGCATGCCTGTCGCGGAGGAAACGCTCAAAAAGGTGGTGCAGGCCCACTTGTTGCTGCGCCGCGAGAATGTGGTGTTCACGCCACACATTGCCTTCAACAGCCACGAGGCAGTCCAGCGCATCTTAGATACCACGCTGGAGAACCTGAAAGCGTATCTTGAAGGTCGCCCCCAAAACGTGGTAGGGTAGGCGCTGGCTCATTCTGTCGGCAAGGAAGCGAGCGCTGAGACACTGCCTCAATGCCCCTGTACGGGGCACTGCCTGAACTGCCAAAGCCGTTGCGTGATTTTTCCCGAACCCCTTCCTTCAGGTTCTCCCTACAAGCAGGGCGAACCGTTCAGAGCTCGGTTTCCCTCGCGCAACGGGGGAACCTCACGGGGGGAGTTCGGAGAAAATTAGGCAACGGCTTAGACAGTTGCGACAGAACCCTGTACCCTCGTCAGCACGCGGTTGCATCGCGTGTGAGACGCAGACCGCTCCAAAAATTGTTGGGCTTGCCGACAATTTTTAGCAAGTCGCGGTGTTTTTCAAAAATCAAATGGGAGGTAGTTGATGCGGACTCACAGTGAGATTGTCGGCAAGCTGCGCCTCACGGAGCAGGGGCTGTCGCTGCGCAAGCAGTTTCTGCGGCTCACGCCCGAAAGCATCGAGGCGCTGCGCTAGATAGCGGACTACATGGAACAAGTCGCACCGCAGCTTGTGCGCGAGTTTTACGACTTCCAGTTTAGCTTCCCCGAAACTGCCCAGTTTTTCATCCAGTATGCTCAGAAACGCGGTATATCCATACAATCGCTGCGGGAGCGATTGGAACACGCCCAGCTCAACTATTTCCTTGAAATTTTTCGTGAGGCGAAGCGCGGCGGACACTACGGTGTTGATTTCCTAGAGACGCGCTTGCGTATCGGCGCCCTCCACAACGAAATCAATTTGCCGATGAAGTGGTACATCGGCTCTTACGCGCTGATGGTGGAGTTGCTGCGCCGCTACCTGTTGCAAAATGAGGCGTTGGAGCAGGAGCAGGCGAAGGTTGCCTTCCAGGCGATTGTTTCTGTGTTTCTCTATGATATTCAGGCGGTGAGCGATGCGTTCATCGTGATGCTGCTCCAAGACCTGTGTGTAGATACCGACAAGATAGAAGTGGCGTCGGCAACGAAAGACCTTACCGACTATTTCGGTGAGGTGCGGGGGTTGTTTGGTGCCGCGGTTTACGAGACGATGAACGCCGCCGCTCAGATTGAGCAAGCGGTGTCAGATTTGCAAGCCACTTGCGAGCAGACGCGCACAGCGGCGAGCCAAGTGGTGGCGGCGATTGAGCAAGTGGCGCGTGTGGCTGCCCATCAGGCGCAGGAAACTGTGCAAACAACAGAAGCTGTGCGACAGCTGACAGCCAGTATTCAAGAGATTGCCGAAGGCGCGCAGGCGCAAGCACAAGCGGTGGAGCACGCCCTCAGCGTTATCGAGCGCGTGGGCGAGAACATCCGCAAAACCTCCACGTATGTCGCCGAGATGGGGCGCCAATCGAGCCAGATTGGCGAGATTATCGAGGCAATCAACCAGATTGCCTTCCAAACGCATCTGCTGGCGCTGAACGCGGCGATTGAGGCAGCGCGAGCAGGTGAAGCGGGACGCGGTTTTGCGGTGGTCGCGAAAGAGGTGCAGCAACTGGCAGAGCGCTCGGCGCAATCTGCTAAGGATGTGGGTCGTTTAGTGGGGCAGATACAAAGTGTGATCAGCGCCGCCGTGCAGTCGATGCACGCCTCGGTCGAACAGTTCGAGCGGGAGTTGGTGAGCGCCATTCAGCAGGTTCAAGGCGTTGTGGTGCGGTATCAGATGGTGGTGCAGTCGATGAGCCGGAATGCGGTGGCAGTACGCGACGCCATAGAAGAAGTCGCCAGTGCCAGCGAGCAGACCAGCGCCGCCGCCCAACAGGTGAGTGCGTCCACACAAGAGATGGCGGCGCAGTCGGCGCAGGTGGCGCAGTGGACAGCACGCTTGAGTGAAATCGTCGCAGCGCTCAGAGGCGCGTTGCGCCCCTTCAAGATGCACAGCGACCACGCCACGAGCGCGTGGGCAGGGAAAGTTGCTTAGGGAGTCTTTCCTCCTCTGCCTCCGTCCTGCGGGGCGGCGCGAGGGTGCTGCCCCGCAGGTTTTTTTAGGATTCGTACTTGCCCAACACCAGCACGCTGTTATGCCCGCCGAACCCAAACGAGTTGCTCATCACATAGCGCAGGTGGGCGGGGCGGGGTGTGTTGGGCACGTAGTCTAAGTCGCATTCGGGGTCGGGATATTCGTAGTTGATGGTGGGAGGTATGGTTTGGTGTTCAAGCGCGAGTACGCAGGCTGCGGCTTCCACGGCGCCTGCTGCGCCCAGGAGGTGCCCTGTCACCGATTTGGTGGAACTCACGGGCAGCTGATAGGCGTATTCGCCGAACACGCGCTTGATGGCAAGGGTCTCTTTGGCGTCGTTGTAGCGGGTGGAGGTGCCGTGCGCGTTGATGTAGTGGATGTCGGTCGGTTGCAAGCCTGCATCTTGGAGGGCTTTGCGCATGGCGCGGGCGGCACCGTCACCTTCGGGGTCGGGTTGGGTTACATGGTAAGCATCGGCGGTTGCACCGTAGCCCAGCAGTTCGGCGTAGATGCGCGCACCGCGCGCTTGTGCGTGTTCCAATGCTTCCAGCACCAGCACGCCTGCACCCTCGCCCATCACGAAGCCGTCGCGCTCAGCGTCGAAGGGGCGACTGGCGTGTTCGGGGTCGTCATTGCGCGTGGACATCGCCCGCGCCGCGCAGAACGCTGCCACGCCAATCGGTTCAATCGCTGCCTCCGTGCCACCCGCCAGCACCACATCGGCGTCGCCATACTGAATCAAGCGCATCGCCAGCCCCAGCGCGTCTGCTCCTGTGGAACACGCCGTCACCACGCATAAGTTCGGTCCCTTCAGCCCAAACTGGATGGAAACCATGCCCGATGCCATGTCGCTTATCATCATCACGGGCAGGAAGGGGCTGATGCGGTCGGGACCGTGACGGTCTAAAACGCGCACTTGGCTATCCATATAATCCAGCCCGCCGATGCCAGAGCCAATGAGCACGCCAACGCGCTCACGGTTCTCGTCAGTGATGGTAAGTTGAGCATCGGCGAGAGCTAAGTGCGTGGCGGCGATGGCGAACTGAATAAAGCGGGCGGCGCGGCGCGCATCCCGACGCTCCATAAACTGCGTGGGGTCAAAATCCTTGATTTCGGCAGCGATGCGGGTGCTATAACCAGTGGCATCAAAGCGGGTGATTGGTCCTATTACGCGGCGGGGCAAGGTGAGCCCTTCCCAGAACGCTTCCTTGCCCAGCCCAAGCGGGGTCACTAAGCCCAAGCCCGTGATGACAACGCGTCGCCGCATCGCTTACTCTTCTAGTTGGAGCTTCTGGCTCAGCAGGCGCACCGCGTCGGCAACTGTGCGCACCTGCTCCGCCTCCTCCTCCGAAATCGACACATCGAACTCTTGCTCAAACGCCATCACCAGCTCCACCAAGTCGAGCGAGTCGGCGTTGAAATCGTCCACGAAGCTGGCTTCAGGAGTCACGGCGCTCTCATCAACGCCCAGTTGCTCCACGATCACCTTTTGTACGCGCTCAAAGATGTCTTGGCTCATCTTGGTCTACCTCCTCTGATGTCGGTTTAGATGCCGACGGTGAGACCACCGTCGATGACAAACACTTGCCCCGTGATGTACGAGGCAAATTCGCTGCACAGAAAGAGTACCCCATAAGCGATTTCCTCTGGAGTGCCGAACCGTCCCAATGGAATGCGTTGCAAGGCGTAGTCACGCACTTGCTCGGGCAGAGTTTGGGTCATATCGGTTTCAATTAGCCCAGGCGCGACGGCGTTGCAGGTGATGTTGCGGCTACCCATCTCCAGCGCGACGGTCTTGGTGAAGGCGATTAGCGCGGCTTTGGAGGCGGCATAGTTGGCTTGTCCCGCGTTGCCCGTTAGCCCCACCACCGAGCTGATATTGACGATTCTGCCCCAGCGTTGGCGCATCATCGGTTTGAGCGCGGCGCGCGTGTAAGCAAACGCGCCTTTGAGGTTGGTTTGCAACACGGCGTCCCAATCTTCGTCTTTCATGCGCAGTAGGAGTGTATCGCGCGTGATGCCCGCGTTGTTGACCAAGATATCCAGCCGCTCCCACTGCTTGAGGATGTGCTCGATGGTGCGCTCGGCAGTGGCGGTGTCGCTCACATCGGCGCTGAGGGCAAGCGCGGTGCCGCCTGCCTGCTCGATTGCCTGCGCCGTTTCGTGGGCGTTGGCCTCAGTGCGGCTGAGCACGGCAACTTTTGCGCCTGCTTGTGCCAGCAGTTGCGCAATTGCCTTGCCGATTCCTCTGCCTGCGCCTGTTACCAACGCTACGCGCCCTTCTAGTCGGATGGTCATGCCTCGCCTCGCAAAGCTGTAACGGTTTCGTCTAAGGTCTTAGAGTCTACCACACGGAGTGTGCGTGCGGTGGGCACGATGCGCTTGATTAGCCCTGAGAGTACATCGCCCACGCCGCACTCAATGAAAGTGTCCACGCCCAGCGCGTGCATCGCTTCCACGCTCTGGTGCCAGCGCACAGGGCGGGCGATTTGCTGCCCCATCACGCGTCGGATCTCTTCGGGGTCATCCAGCACGCGCACCTCGATGGTGGAAAAGAAGGGGTAAATCGGTTTTTGGAAGTTTGCTTCGCGGTACGCCTCAGTCATTAGGTCAGCAGCGGGTTGCATAATCGGCGAGTGGAACGCGCCCGCCACTGCCAGCGGCACGATGCGTTTCGCGCCCGCCGCTTTGAGGCGTTCGGAGGCGACCTCCACGGCACGAATCGTGCCCGAAATCACAATCTGCCCGGGCGCGTTGTAGTTGGTGGGCGTCACGACCTCGCCCAGTTCCTGCTGCACTTGGGCACATACTGCTTCCACTTGCTCGGCGGGTAGCCCCAGCACCGCTGCCATCGTGCCCGGCACTTGATACGCCAGCTTGTGCATCGCTTTGGCGCGTTGTTCAACCCAGTGCAGCGATTCCTCAAAAGTCCACACGCCCGAAGCAGCCAACGCAGGGTATTCGCCAACGCTATGTCCTGCCACGAAATCGGGGGCAAACTCGGGCACGGCTTCGCGCAGGGCTTGCCAAGCGGCGTAACAGGTCACTAGCAGCGCGGGTTGCGCGTTTTCGGTGCGCTTGAGCGTCTCCTCGTCGCTTTCGAAACATAGCGCGGCGAAGGAGCGTCCTGAAAACTCACTGGCGAGGTCAAACACTTGTCGTGCGGCGGCGCTGCGTTCATAGAGTTCGCGTCCCATCCCTGGACGCTGTGCGCCCTGCCCTGGAAAGACCACCGCCACTGCCATAACGCGGGAGAGTATACCTAAACAAGGCGCTGCACTAGCGGGTAGAATCTGGCTATGCCAGTGCGTGCGCGTGCCCATGTGTACCACATGCAGCCCTACCGTGCGGGCAAGCCCCCTGAGCAACTCAAGCAAGAGTTGGGGTTGACTGATTTAGTGCGCCTGTCAGCCAACGAAAATCCACTGGGCGCATCGTCCCGCGCTAAGGAAGCCATCGTTCAACACTTGGATGCGATTCACCTGTACCCCGATGGGGGTTGTTCGCAGCTGCGCGAGGCGCTCAGCGCGTTCTACCGCCTACCCGCAGACTATTTCCTGTTTGGCAACGGCTCGGATGAGTTGATTCATTTGTTTGGGGTCGCCTATCTTGCGCCCGGCGACGAGCTGATGATGGCGCATCCCTCGTTTGTGCGCTACGAGGCGTCCGCACAGCTTAATCAGGCTATCTTACACCAGATACCGCTCACTGCCGACCTGCGCCACGACCTGCCTGCCATGGCACGCGCGATTACCGAGCGGACCAAACTCATCTACATCGCTAACCCAAACAATCCAACTGGCACTATCGTCTATCGCGATGAGCTAAAAGCGTTCCTTGCGCGCGTACCCGATCATGTGCTGGTGGTGTTGGATGAAGCGTATTATGAGTATGTAGACCATCCGGACTATCCGGATGGGCTGGAGCATGTGCGTGCGGGGGCAAACGTGGTGGTGTTTCGCACCTTTTCTAAGGCGTATGGGTTGGCGGGGTTGCGCATCGGTTATGCGATGGGGCGTCCCGAATTGTTAGATCCTGTGGAGCGCGTGCGCGAACCATTCAATGTGAACGCGCTGGCACAGGTTGCCGCAGCAGCTGCGTTAGCCGACCAAGCCCATGTGGCACGCACCCGCGAGCTCAATCGCGCAGCGCTGAGCATGCTGCAAGCAGCGTGCGAGCGCTTGGGGCTGCGTACTGTGCCTTCCTATGCCAACTTCTTGCTAATTGAAGTGGGACCTAACAGTACGCAGGTACAGCAACGACTGCTGCGGCGCGGCTTTTTGGTGCGCACGGGCGAGGCATTCGGCATGCCTACCTTTTTGCGGGTGAACACGGGGACGCTGGAACAAATGGAACGGTTTGTGGAGGCGTTGAACGATGCGCTCTGTGAAGGAAGCAGCGCCTGAGACGGGTAGCAAGGCATCCAAACTGCTTGTGATGGGGTTGTTCGTGCTGCCGGTGGTGCTCACAGTGGTGGTAATCGGGTCGCCGTGGTTTCGGCAGTTGCGCACAGCGCAGCTGGAACGCAACGAGCAGTTGCTTCAGGCGGTGGAGGCGGGCGACCTTGAGCAGGTGCGTCGGGTGTTGACAGGAGGCGCCGTGGTGAACGCCCGCACCAAATCGGGGCTGACCGCGCTGAGCATCGCGGTGATTCGCGGCTACGACGAGATCGCCTTACTGCTGATAGAGAAGGGCGCGAGTCTGGATGCCCGCGATAAGTCGGGCGACCGCGAGAACTTCCATCCGGGCTACTCGCCCGTGCACTATGCCGCCATCTATGGCAGAACGCGCGTGCTGGAGGCGATGTTGGCTCGTGGGGTGTCGCCTAACCTGCGCGACCGCAACGGGCGCACGCTGATGATGTTGGCTGCTGAAAATGGGCACCTGGATACGGTGCAAATGTTGTTGCGACGCAGGGCAGACCCGAATGCGCGTAGCGCGTTCGGAGAAACCGCCCTGGATGCTGCCCGCCGTAGCGGCAATCAAGCGTTGGTGCAATTGCTGGAGCGTTATACCGCCCGTACCACGGCGGCGCAGCCGTAAGCAGCTTGACAAACCCCCTGCTCGTTTTCACCTACGGTGCGCTTGCACCACCCCCTGATTGCTCGCCGCTGGTTTGCCCGCCTTGTCGACCAAACGGGTCCGACTCGCTGCCGAAGGTGCGCTCCACAACAGGGTTCGGCGCAGGGCGCGTGGTGCTGGTGAAGAGCCAGTAGCCCGCTATCGCTAATATCAGTACGATCACAGCAACGGCTGCCCAAGTGGGAATCTCGTTTTTCATAGCAAACTCGCCTCCTGCAAGGTGGGGGCAGGGTGCCCCCACCCCGTGTACTACATCGTCGACTGGCACTGCTGGTCAACCGCCGGGTCATCACCCGGATAGAACACCATCGGGTTCCAGTGCACCCCTGCGGGGTTATAGTTCACGCAGGTGAAGTTCTGCGTGTTGGAGCTAACACGCTCTTGCACCATACCGCGATGTTGCGTGCTGGAGAGGCGAAGTCTGGGGTCAACCTGTGTCAGCCACTGTTCAGTGGGGCGCAACGGGAACCACTTGGAATGCCCATCGGCAAACACGATGTTGTGTCCGTCGTGGCGCCCCGCGATGCTGAAGAATGAATTTACTGGTCCCGACACATTGATCCAGTAGCCACCTCCACCGCTGCACGAGATCACCCCGTCGGTGAGCACAACCATCTTGGCAGCCTCACGAATGCGAGCGTGGTTGATGTACTGGCGCGCACACACGGCATCACAAGCGGGAACGCCCACAGAAGCACATGGATCCCAAATTGCTTGACACCCCGGATCCACATTCTCGCGACACTGCCAGTAAGGTGCAAAGAATTTGTTCATGCCGATAGGCTGTAGGCGACGGTCAATGTGCCAACGCTGGTTGTCGGGCAACGCGGCGCATACATTCCGCGGATTGACTTCGGTATCCTCAGGTACAGGCACAGAAGAGTCAAACCGCATTCCTGTGCGCCCCGGGTCATTCGTAGGTGTCACGGCATTCGGACAGAGATACACCTCCTTATTCTTTACGTACGGGTAGATCTGGCGTGTCCACAGGGAGTTGGCTATCGCGGCGCGCCCCCAGCATCCCCCACTCGCCAGCTCAGGGAAAAACTCGTCGTAATCGTTGGAATACATCGTAATCGCGGTGCCCAATTGACGCATGTTGCTCAAGCACTGCATTTTGCGCGCGTTATCGCGCGCCCGCGCAAATACGGGGAACAATATCGCCGCTAAGATGGCGATAATCGCGATGACCACCAACAACTCAATGAGCGTAAAGCCGCGTCGTTGCATAGCCGTCCTCCTGGGAATGGTAATATACGCGGGGTAGCGCACAACTCCTGCTATTTTTCTCTGTGATTGTGTTGAATTCGCCGGCTTTCACGGGATGCTCAGTCAGATGCGAAGAGTTAGAACCGAAGGCGCTATCACTGCAATTCTTCGCCTTCGGGTTGGAATAACAAAGGAGCGTTGTAGCCGAGGGACTTGTCACCTCGAGCGAAGCGACTGACAAGGGTACAGGGTACTGCCATAACTGCCCAAGCCGTTGCCTGATTTCCCCAAACCCCCTCCCTTAGGTTCCCCCTACGCGGTAGGGGGAACCAAGCAGGTTTTCGGTTCCCCTCGCTTGCGGGGGGGAACCTACTGGAGGGGGGCAGCGGTTTTTCCACAAACCCCCTCCTTCAGGTTCCCCCTACTTGTAGGGGGAACCGAGAGGTTTTTTTTTCGGTTCCCCTCGCTTGGGGGGGGGAACCTACTGGAGGGGGCGGAATTCGAAAAACCCGCTGCCCCAAAACAGCCCTGTCATTCTGGGCGAGGCAAGGAATCTCGCCCGCTCAAAACCGACGCTTGGCAACTCGAGTCGCTCACAATCAACAGCTGAGGTCATCTTATGCGCGCAGAGCCGCTTTCATCGGCTAATAAGCTCGCGTAGGCAGGCATGGCTGGCACAAAAGTGGCTCTGGCACCCGCCTGAGCGCGTTGGGTTTTGCTCTGCTAGCGCCCTGACTGCCTCTAAGTAGTCTCCGCAGAGGAATCAGGTACTATTACTGCTATGCAAGGGGAACCGACGGTGGTGGTTGCGCCCGCGCCGCAAACGACGGTCGCGATGGCGCCCGTGGAATGCCCTATCTGTGCCCAGACGAACCCGCCAGGTGAGCAGTACTGCGTCGAATGTGGCTTTCTGCTCAGTAGCGCGGCGCCTGAAACCCCTACTACAACCGCTGCCTATCCAAAACTGCGCGACGCCACAGGACGCGAGTTTCTGCTTAAAGCGGGCGAGAACCTCATCGGGCGCGACCCCAGCAGCGATGTACTGCTGGCGGACGGCACGGTCAGCCGCCGCCACGCTGTGATTATTGTTGGAGACAACCACGCCTTTATTCGTGATTTGGGCAGCACCAACGGCACACGCCTCAACGGGGAGCCTGTTGGGGCAGACCCTGTGCCGTTGCCTCCAAATGCGGAACTGCAATTTGGCAGCGTGGTACTGACGCTGGAACTGCCCGAAGGCTTCGAAACGCCCACTGTTGCTGTCGACGTCGCGCCGCCGCTGGCATACCTGATGGGCGTGGACAATCCTGAACTTCGTTTCCCCCTGTATGCACGCCCGCTGCGTATCGGGCGACGCCCAGGCAATGACATCGTCATCCCCGACCCATATGTGTCGGGGCAGCATGCGGCGATTGAAATCGTGGGCAACGAGGTGCGCATTACCGACTTGGGCAGCACCAACGGCACTTTCATCAACACCACCAAAATCACGCCCAACCTGCCGACGACGGTTCCCCCCGATGCGACGCTAACGCTGGGCAAAACGCAGTTCCGCCTCGAGTGGGCGACTGCCGAAACCGCGCCTGAATCATCTACCGAGACCGATGGCGAAGCGCAAACGCAAGCGGAGACACACGAGCCAACCAGCGAGGCGTAAGATGAACGAGGCACGGCGCGTGCAGGGCTTGCTGGGCGTACTGTTTGTGATTGTGGCAGCGGTGGCAATCGCCATCGGGGTCTGGCTGCGTCTCACACCTGCGCCTACGCTGCTTCCGCCACAGCCGCCGCGTGAGGCGAAGCTAACCATCCCCAAGTTTGATGCTCAAGGAGAAGTCCATTACGAGAGCCAGCGCGTGGTCGTGCGCAACCCTGATGCTGCCTACCATGAGGTGTTCACGCAGCTCATCCGCCAAGCGGGCGTGTTCCCCGAAGGTACGCGCTTACTCAGTGCCACCCTACGCGACGGAACGCTGGAACTCAACTTCTCCCAAGAGCTGGTCAACAACTTCAGCGGCGGCGTGAGCCAAGAGACCGCGCTCATCAACGCCATCACCAGCACCGCTGCCAGCTTGCCCAATGTGCAGCGCGTGCGCATCCTCGTTGACGGAAAGCCCATCGAAAGCATTGGCGGGCATGTGGATGTGTCGCAAGCGTTGCCCGTCTCGCCATAAGCGAACATCTCAACTCGCTCGAGCACGGCTATCCCCCGCAATTGTGGTAGAATACCCAGCTACCCCCTTGACAAACCCGCATCTGAAGGTATAATTAGCATAATCCCGTGTGGGCAGCCCCGCTTTGGGACTGCCTCTTACTTATTTTCGGGATTGAATAACATACTTGGGATAGGAGGTATGAGCTGAACGATGCATCGCAAGGGTTTTACGCTAATCGAGCTGCTGGTAGTTATCGCGATTATCGCGATTTTGGCAGCGATTCTGTTCCCCGTATTTGCGCAGGCACGCGAAAGCGCGCGACAAACCCAGTGTACCAACAACCAAAAGCAGATTGCACTGGCAGTGCTGCAATATGTGCAAGATTATGACGAGACCTTCCCCATGAGCGCGTACATCGGCGCCGACGCTCAGGGCAACGCTCGCCTTGTCGCCGTGTACGATGTGCTGGCACCGTATATCAAGAACACGGACATCTTCGTTTGCCCCAGCTATCGCCCTGGTATTGACTGGCCTCAGCGCGTGGCGAATGCCCCCGGTTTGAGTGCTTTTCCCGCGTTGGCAACCTTCCGCTACGTGGGCTACATCCCGAACTTGGGGCTATTTGGCGAGAACTTCTGCCCGCGCGTGCAAAAGCGCACCCCGGTGACCAAAATGGCGGCTCTGGAGGCACCTGTGAGCACCATTATGCTGTTTGATGGCTACCTCAAGGATCGGGCGCCGCTGGAGTTCTATAACTTCTTGGCGATGGCACGCCACAAGGAAGGCGTGGTCATCAACTTTGCCGATGGGCACGCGAAGTGGTACCGCTGGAACGGCATCAAGAACATCGCGCCGAACACCCAATTCCCCACGCCTGCAACCGCCTACAACGGGCAACCAACCCGCGTGGGTGCAGGCGGCTTCTACTACAACTGGCGCGAGCTGCCGAACGAAGGACTGCTGACCACCGAAGCTCAACTGCAAGCAGTTAGCAGCACGCCCAGCGGTCCGAACGGGCCGTACAACACCTGCACGGCGTGCCGGGCACGGGTATCACCGACTCCGAAGACGTCGGCTGCTAACTTTTGCTAACCTGACTGCGTTGGTGGCGGGCAAACCGTTTGCCCGCCACCCTTGTCTTTTTTAGGAAACCTTCCGACAATTCTCTGCGTTAATATCCGATAGGTTTGGGGGCATCCCTATGACACATGCCGAACGCGCCGAGCTGGAACGCTGGATTGAGCTCATCTACGAAAAAGCTTTGGAACTGGGCTTAGACCCGTTCCCTGTGCACTTTGAGGTCGTGCCCGCACACATCATCTACGAACTGGGCGCATACGCGCTTCCTGCCCGCTTTTCCCACTGGACTTTCGGGCGCGACTACCATGTGCAAAAAACGATGTACGAATATGGCGTCAGCCGCATCTACGAACTGGTGTTCAACACCAACCCCGCCCAGGCGTTCCTGCTCGATGTCAACGACATGGTCGCTCACAAACTGGTAATCGCGCATGTGTACGGGCACTCCGACTTTTTCAAAAACAATATCTACTTCGAGCACACCGACCGTCGCATGGTGGAACGCGCCCGTTTGCACGCTGAGCGCATCCGCGCCTACGAAATGCGCTACGGACCGCTGGTAGTAGAGCAGTTCCTCGACGCTGTGCTCTCAATCGAAGAGCATATCGACCCTGTGCTCTCCACCTACGGCGCACCACCACGCAAGCAAGAAGAGACAGACCAAACACCCGTAGGCGACACTTTTGAGGATATCTTCTACATGGTGCAGCCCAAGCCCAAGCCCGAACCCAAAAAGCGAAAAATCCCCGAAGAACCCCAAAAAGATTTGCTGCTGTTTATTCGCGACCACTCACGCGTGCTAGAAGATTGGCAGCGCGATATTATCAGCATGATTCGCGAAGAAATGATTTACTTTTTGCCACAAATAAAAACAAAAATCGTCAATGAAGGATGGGCTTCATATTGGCACGAAAAGATTCTCGAGAATCTCCCGCTTACCCCTGACGAACATGTGCAGTTTCGGCGGTTGCACTCGGCGGTGATTCAGCCCGGCTCACGTCTAAGCCTCAACCCTTACTATGTGGGCTACAAAATCCTGCGCGACATCGAACGCCGCTGGAATGGCGAAATAGACCCAAACGAGGAAGAGACTGACTGGATGGGCTTTCGCATTGAGCGCCCCGTGGGGCAGGGCATGCAGAAACTCTTCGAAGTGCGCACCTTAGAATGCGACCAGACCTTTTTGCACAAATATCTGACCGAGAAGCTCGTGCGCGAGTTAGACCTGTATACCTACCGTGTGGAAGAGCGCAATGGCGAATTGGTATGGGTAGTGGACGAAACCGACTGGCGTAAGGTACGCAACACACTGGTGGACAGCCTCACAAACTTCGGCGTGCCTGTGCTCACCGTCGAAGACGGCGATTGGGAACACCGCGGCGAACTCTACATCAAACATCATTACGACGGCAAACCGCTGGATATGCAGCGCACCACACGCTGTTTGCGCTACCTGGTCAAACTGTGGGGACGCCCAGTGCATTTGGAAACCGTGGTCGACGACAAGCGCACGCTGATTAGCTGCGACGGCAACAGCATCACCCAACGCGACGTCTGAGCGGGGCAAACTTACCTGCCTGCAGAGGGTGTAAAGCTATCCTTCGTGGACGGATAACTGCGAGCAATCGTATCGGCAGGCTATGACGGAGCCCCTCGCTTCACTTGGGGTGACGGGCTCTTTCAAACGCGAACACCCCTGTCAAGCTCAGCCGAAGGCGAGGAGTCTCAGATTGCTTCCTGTTGAGACCCCTCGCTTCGCTCGGGGTGACAAACGGGTGCCAATTCTGGCACGCCGAGCCGAAGGCAAGGTATCTCTCGTAGGGCATCGCTTAGACCCCTCGCTACGCTCGGGGTGACAAAGTCTTTTCCGCGGCTCTCATCCCAAGCCGAAGGCGAGGAACTTTTGCCAGAACGAATAGGCACCACCATGGCTCGACATAGCCGCCCAATCACTGCCCACACTTTGTGCCTACTCAGGTAAACTCTTAGAATAGCGAGGTGGCACCGATGAACGCAAACTTCCAGCGTTGGCTTGCAGATAGCATCGAGCAACTTAAGGCGCAAAACCTCTACAAACAGCCGCCGATTTTGGAGTCGCCGCAGGGTGGGCGTGTGCGCATCGGCGGGCGTGAAGTGATTAACTTGGCTTCTAACAACTATCTGGGCTTAGCGAACGACCCTCGCCTCAAGCAGGCAGCGATTGAAGCCGTGCAGCAGTTTGGCGCGGGCGCGGGTGCGGTGCGCTGGCTGGGCGGCACCAATACCCTCTATGAGCTGCTTGAGCAGAAACTCGCCGAATTCAAAAAAACTGAAGCCGTGTTGGTGTTCCAGTCGGGTTTTACCGCCAACTCTGGCACGATTCCAGCGTGCTTCGGTGAGGGCGATGTAATTATCTCTGATGAGCTGAACCATGCCAGCATTATTGACGGTGTGCGACTGAGCAACGCCAAGTACAAAAAGAGCGAGGGCTATGTGTACGAACACAAAAACATGAACCACTTAGAAGACATCCTCAAACGCACGCGCGATTTCAAGAAGCGGCTTATCGTTACCGACGGCGTGTTCAGCATGGATGGCGATATCGCGCCACTGCCTGAGATTGTGGAGTTGGCGGAGAAGTATGACGCGGTGGTGATGGTGGACGACGCGCACGCTTCGGGCGTGCTGGGCGAGCACGGCAGCGGCACCACCAGCCACTTTGGCTTGTATGGGCGGGTGGACATCCAGCTGGGTACGCTTTCCAAAGCCATCGGTGTAGTGGGCGGCTACATCGCGGGCAGCCGGCTGCTGAAAGAATGGCTAATCAACCGCGGACGCCCGTACCTGTTCAGCACCGCACTACCCCCTGCAGCGGTCGGCGCGATTATCAAGGCGGTGGAGATTCTGCAAACCGACCCCGAGCCGATGCGCCGTCTGTGGGACAACGCCCGCTATTGGAAGGAAAACCTCCAGAAGCTGGGCTTCGATACGATGGGCAGCGAGACGCCCATCACCCCCGTGTTCTGTGGTGATGAAGCAATTGCCCAGCAGATGGAGCGCAAACTATACGAGGCAGGCGTGTTCGTCGTGGGGATTGTGTATCCCACTGTGCCGCGCGGTAAAGCGCGGGTGCGCACCATGCCCAACGCCACCCACACCCGCCAAGACCTTGAGGACGCGCTAATGGCGTTTGAAAAAGTGGGCAAGGAACTGGGCCTCATCAGCCGCTGGGTGTAAGCACGCCATCGGCACACTCAAAATCTGCCCCACATATGGAAAAACGCCTTGCAGGAGCAAGGCGATGGGATTCTTCTTGCTAATGGCGGTGATATGCGCGTGGCTGGCGGTGCAGCTGCGCGACCGATGGTTGGGCGTGAATGCAGTGTTGTTTGTAGGATTGGCGTTTATGCCGTTTTTGGGCGGTGCGGTGCTGTTGGCGTGGTGGGCGTTGATGGCGCTCATGGTGTGGCGGTTGGTGGGGCGGAGCCATCCACGGGTTTGGCGGGGGCACGCTCCACAGCTTCAATCTGACCGCTGCGTAGTTTGTATACCGTATCGCAGTAGCGCAGCATCAGAGGGTCGTGAGTGACCAGCACCACAGCGCCGCTGCCCCGATGCTGCTCCAGCAGCTCCAGCACATGCAAGCCTGTTTGCTGGTCTAGGGCGGCGGTAGGCTCATCGGCAAAAATAACTTCGGGTTCCATCAGCAGAGCGCGGGCGACACACGCGCGCTGACGTTCGCCCCCCGACAGCGCGGCGGGATATCGGTGCGCTTTGTCGCCCAACCCCAACTGCTCCAGCAGCCACAACGCGCGCTGCCGATACGCCCGCACATCGGGAGCGCCCACCACCACATTCTCTAGCACGGTAAGGTAGCCTAACAGATACGGCTGTTGGAATACGAAACCGAACCGCTCGCGGCGCATCGCGCTGCGCTCCGCATCGGATGCCTCGGCGTAGTTGCGCCCACGATAGCGCACCACTCCGTGCGTGGGCAACTTCAACCCACTGAGCAGGTACAACAGCGAGCTTTTGCCCGACCCCGACGGACCCACGATGCCAATAAACTCGCCCCGATGTACGCGCAGGCTCACCTCACGCACGGCGTATACCACTCGCTCGCCGTCACGATACTCCAGCGAGGCGTTCTGCGCTTCAATCAACACCGATTCATTCATGGGTTTTCGCGTAGCGGATGAGGGTCAGCACCTCGTCTCCATGCGAGGCGGGCTTGACGCGCGTGAACACATGGTACACGGTGCCATCGGGAGCGATCACATAAGTGATCCGATCCACACCCCAAAACTGTTTGCCATACATATGCTTTTTGCGCCACGCGCCGTAAGCTTCGCTGACTGTATGCTCAGTATCTGCCAGCAACGGGAACGGCAACTCGTATTTTTCGGCGAATTTGCGATGGCTCTCCACATCGTCCGCGCTAATGCCTAACACAACAACCCCTTCTTGCTCAAAGTCGGCATACAAATCGCGGAACGAGCATGCTTCTTGCGTGCAGCCGGGCGTCATATCCTTTGGATAAAAATAAATCACAACCCAACGCCCCCGAAAGTCGCTCAGACGCACAAGGTTGCCATACTGGTCGGGCAAACTGAAATCTGGCGCAGGAGCACTCACCGATAGCACAGCCATAACGCACCAATTATACCGTGTGGGAAGGTATAATCGCCTGCGCAACCACGCACATGGAGGGAAATCAATGAAACACGCATTCTACGGACTGTTAACGGCGACGCTGCTACTTGGCTACAGCCTTGCAAACGCCCAGGAGTACACGCTCAAGTTCAATATCAAAGAAGGCGATACCTTCCGCTACAAAGCCACGATGGAACTTGACTTCGGCGGTCAGCCTGTCTTCGTGAACTTCTCGTTGACTAACAAGGTCTTGAAAGTGGAGGAGGGAGGCAATATCCAGATTGAGTCGGCGCCGTCGGAGGCGGTCGTGAAGTTCGGCGATCAAGAGATCCTGCAACCTGGGCCACCCTCTCTGAAGATCACGCTTTCGCCCAAAGGGGAGGTTGTGAAAGTGGAAGGTGAGGGTAGTTCGCCGCTTAGCCGTGCGGGCTGGGCTGCGGCGATGGGGAGACCCCTCAAGGTAGGCGACAAGTGGAGCACCACCTACAAAGTGGGCGAGAGCGAACTAAAGGACGAGTATGAGTTTGTGGGCGTAGAGAAGGTGGGCGATGTTGAAGTGGCACACATCAAGTTCACCACACGCCCTGCGAAAGAAGGCGCCGAGGGACTGAGCTTAGACGGATCCAGTTGGGTAGATCTCAAAACTGGGATGATGTTTCGGATGGATGTCCGCTTCAAGGGGCTGCAAATAGACCCCTCGTTTCCGCCGTTTGACGGCACTTGGAAGATAGAGCAGGTGCGGGAAGCTGCTGCACCTCAGGGCTGACAACGCCTGCAAGTTCCTCTGGGGGCGCAGAGAACGCGCCCCCGCTTTATTAGTTATTGCTGCGGGGCTGCACTTCCACAAGCACAGCGTTTTCTTGCACCAACTCGCCTTTGCGCACCAGTAAGCGAGCTACTGTCCCCGCGAACGGCGCGCGCAGCGTTTGCTCGGTTTTCATCGCCTCCAAAGTGAGCAGGCGTTGCCCCGCCTCTACAGCATCGCCTTCTTGAACAAACACTTTAGTAATCAGCCCGGGCATCGGGGCAGTCAGCACACCCTCGGCGCTACTGTGTTGGATCTCCTCCGAGCGCGCCTGCGCGGCACTTTGAAACCGATAGGTGCGCCCTCGATATTGAATTTCTATGCCGTGGGTGGATTGGGCGTACGCCAGCTGCACCCGTCCTGTGGGCAGTGTGAGCGTGAGGTAGGGAGTGTTGACCTCGGCGTGCAGCACGTGATGCTCAGCACCGTCGGGCAGCACGATTTTCCAGCCGCCCCCTTCGGGCTTTAGGCTTAGTTCCAGCGTCTCACCGCGGAAACGGAACATCACTTTACGCATGGCTATAGCTTGCGATGGTGCAAAAAGCGCGACGGTATTCCGCTGGTGTGCCGAAATCCAACACAGGGTGCTCTGATTCGTAAAGGTAGGCATCGCCCTGCTGCAACAGCCGTTGCTGGGCTACCGTCAGCGTCCATTCGCCTCCAGAGCGCGGTTCGTGGGCTATCTGCTCCAGTATTTGCCAGAGGGTGGGTGGGAAGGCATAAATGCCGCTGTGGGCGAAAAACTGGTCGGGGGGCAAGCCATCGGTGCGCAGGTGCTGCTGCGCGTGTTCAGGAGTGGGCTTCTCGCATAGGTGGTCCATGCGATAAACGCGGGGCTGTGCGGTTGGCTTGCCCTTCAAAATGCCGTACATCGCCACCTTCTCCAGCGGCACCCGATGCACTCCGTAAACGGGCGACTGGTACTGCTGATACAGCTGCAATATGGGCGTTAGGGGCGCAGGACTGTTGAGCGGAAGCAGAAGGTGATCGCCCAACAGCACTAACACGGGTGCCCCGTCAGCAAATGCGCGCGCGCACCACACTGCATGCCCCAAGCCACTCAGAGGCGATTGCTCAATGAAAGTCAAGTGGCAGCGTAGTTGCTGGAGCGAGTCGTAGATTTGTTGCATTGCGGGGCGATGGGCACGGGCTGTTGCGTAAGCCAAGCCACCGCCCTCTAAAAAGGCTTCATACATAGCGCGGTTTTCAGGGGAGACAACAATCGCAATCTGGCTGACTCCTGCCGCAAGGAGCGACCCCACGATGAGCTGGAGCCCCGTTGTGAGTGTACCGTCTGGCAACACAAACGGCATCAACCCTTTCGGTAAAACAACACTCACAGGGTATAGGCGTGTGCCTAACCCTGCCATCGGCACGATGGCTTTCGTAATCATGCGCAAAGACGAACACAAGGGAAGACGCAGCACGTCCTCCCCTGTGCATGGTTGTGTTGATTAGTGCCCCGAGCAGCAGGACGACTTGGCAGGGGTAGAAACCACCGCTGCAGGGGTGGGTTCGCTGCCGCTCTTGGAGCCAATCAACAGTGCTGCCGCGCTTGCGCCCAGCAGCGCAGCCAACGCCAGAATCAAACCGATCTTGTTCATAGGCTGCCTCCTTTGGGGATTATACCCCACTATAAGACGCGATTCAACTGTTCCAAAGCGGCTTCTACGAACGGGCGGATGGCATTTGCCCAGTCTGCAGGCGCGCGCCCGATCACCGTGATGGATTTCTCATCCAGCGACGGTGCGGAAAACACATAGGCGTCAGGCTGTTCCGCCGCGCGGATAGTCAGAAACGGCATCTCGATTTCGCGTGCAAAGTCGCACATCAGGCGGTCTTTTTCGGTGGTCTGCTCGTTGGAGACGTGCGCATTATGAAGATTCAAGTTGATGGGCAGCAGCACGATACCGTCGCTGTTCATCGCCGAGCTGACCAGCAGCACCACATCCACTGCTGAGCGGGCAATCTGTGGAGGCATTTGCGCGCGGTAGCCCGTTACAAACCCAAATGGCATCTGGTGATGACATTCAATCGGATATTCTGAGATGAGTAAGTCCAACGCCTCGCGCAGGATGCGTTCATGAAAACTCTGGATAAGCCGTCCTTGCGGAATGTAGCGGCGTTCCACGCGCTCGTGTACCCACGCCAGCGGTGCCCGCAGCGCCACACGCATCTGCGCAATCGGGCAACTCAGCTCCATGCGTATTCCCGTGTTCTCGCTGTAAAAATGGATTCCCGCAGGTCCCTCGTAAATCTCCAGCCACAGAATCTCGCATTCGCGGTAGGCTTGGCGCAGGGCTTCGCTGAGTTGTGGCTCGGTTTCAAGCACCAGTAGTGGACGCTTCTCGCGGTCATTGCGTGCACAAAGCACCCCAAAGCACGGCTTATTGAACTCAGGAATGTAGGCGTTCGGACGATAGAGATTGTGGAACAGGAAACGACGCGATGGACGCAGCAACAAATCATAGCCTTCCCATTCCTTCGCTAACTCTACTATATGCTTGTTTACAGGATTGGTAAGCAACCGATTCGGTTGATACATCTAAATAACCTCCTTATACTATGGGCGTCCGAAGCGTAAGTAGTGCATCTTTTGGGCAGACAGGGGCGTCTTCAAACCACACAACGCCCTTTGGAAACTTAAGAATACGCGCTCGACGCCAATAATTCCTGCATGGGAGTCTACCATGTACGGCGTCAAGCGGTTGGGCGAGTGGCTGCTGCAGAAAGGCAAAATCACGCAAGCGCAGCTGGAAGAGGCGCTGGCAACCCAACGCCTTACGGGCAAAAAGTTGGGCGAAACCCTGATTGAGTTGGGCTATATCACGCCCGACGACTATTATGAGGCACAAGCGGAACAGTGGGAATGTCCATTTGAGCCGCTGCATGAGCCAACGATTGAGCGTGCCCAGCAAGTGCGCCACTGGATTAGCCCGCAAGACGCTGCCCGCTTTTTAGTAGTGCCTTTGCGCGAGGAAGGGAACACGCTGTGGGTGGCAGCAGCAGACCCCAACAATGTAGAAATGCTCGACTCGTTGCGCCAAAGCACAGGCAGGTTCATCAAAGTGGCATTTAGCCCACCCGAGCGCATTTTGCACGCCCTCTCTCGCGTGTACGGGGCACACAGCGCTGTCGTTGGCACCGATGTCGACATTGATACCGAAGCCCCCGAATCAGAAGACGCAGAGGATGTCACCCTGCTGGAGCAAACGGTTCATCAAGCCCCTGTGATTCGCTTAGTCAATAGCATTTTGATGGAGGCAGTGGAAAAGCGCGCCAGCGACATCCACTTTGAGCCGCTGGAGCAACGCCTTCAGGTACGTCTCCGCATTGATGGCGTGTTGTATCCTGTGCGGACAATTCCGCGCAGTTTGCAGGCGTCGGTGTTGGCGCGCGTGAAGCTGATGGGTGAGATGGATATTGCCGACCGCCGCCGCCCACAAGATGGACGATTCACCTTCAAAGCGGGGGAGCGCAAAATTGACGCGCGTGTCTCTTCATTACCTACGGTGTTTGGTGAACGGATTGTGGTGCGTCTGCTTGACCGTCAGAACGCGCTCAAAACCTTAGACCAACTCGGTATGCCTCCGCAAGTAGAGCAGGGGCTGCTGGAGTTAGCCAGCAAACCGTGGGGGATGATCTTGGTGACGGGACCCACGGGTTCGGGCAAGAGCACCACGCTCTACGCGCTGCTACAGCAAATCAAATCCGACCGACGGAATATCCTTACTTGTGAAGACCCTGTGGAGTTCACGATTGAGGGTATCGGGCAATCGCAGGTGAACGAGCGTGCGGGGCTCACTTTCGCCAGCCAATTACGGGCAATCCTGCGTCAAGACCCCGATGTGGTGTTGGTGGGCGAAATCCGCGATACCGAAACCGCCGAGATTGCTTGCCGAGCGGCGATGACGGGGCACTTGGTGCTGGCGACGCTCCATACCAACGACTCCACCAGTGCGCCCGCTCGCTTGATTGATATGGGGGTGCCGCCCTTCCTCATCAACTCCGCGCTGATTGGTGTTTTGGCACAGCGACTGGTGCGCCGCCTATGCGACCACTGTAAAAAGCCCACTATCATAACCGATCCCACCCTTACCCAGTGGTTTGGCGGTGTGCCGATAGATGCGTATGAGCCTGTGGGCTGTGTGGCATGCAACAACATCGGCTACAAGGGGCGCGTGGGCATTTACGAGCTGTTTATCCTTTCCGAGCCTGTGCGTCGGCTGATTGCCCGCGAAGCCGACAGCGAGATGATCCGCGCTGCGGCACCTCCAAACACACTGTTCACGCTGGAACAAGATGCCCTGCAAAAGGTACGAAGTGGAATCACCACCCTCGAGGAAGTACTCTCTCAGGTGCAGTTGACATGCGCCCACTCGCCTGCGGCGTAGTGCCAACGACCTTGCAGACGAACCTTGCGTAGCGAGGAATCTCGCCCGCTCAAAATTCGGTAGATAGCGCCTTAATCAAATGCAAAGTTCTGTGGTACAATCTCGCAATGAAACTTATTAGTGCACCAATTGGTATCGTATCAAGTGGGGTGGGGCAGGCGGTACGCGGCCTGCTGCTAGCGGTGCTTTCTGGCTTGCTGTTAGCCCTAGCTCTGCCGCCCTACGATGTGCCGCTGCTCGGCTTTGCGGCGCTTAGCCCCTTGCTGATTGCCGTGTTTCAATCGCCTCGCAGAGTGTGGATGGTGTATGCCCCTGTGATGTCGCTCACCGCCTGCGTGTTGCTTACGGGGTTACCTTTCAGTGCAGGTGCTGTTGAAGATTACTTGGCGTTCGTGCCATTCGTGGTGTTTGGGGTATCGCTTGTGCCTATTGCGATGGTGGCGCGGCAGTTCGGCACAGCGAGGGGTTGGATGACTGTGCTGGCTACGGGCATAGTGGCTGTGCTATGTGAGTGGTTAGCAGCGCGCCTCGATTATCCATACACGATTGCGTTGGTGCTGTGGCGCGATGTGCCCCTGCTGTGGGTGGCAGGATGGATAGGCGTGTGGGGCTTGGCGTTTCTGGTGTGGTCGCTTAACGCGGCGGTCGCGCTTGCCGTTGTTCAGAAAGGGCAGCTTGCACCGCTCAAGGTGTTGGGGGTAGTCTTGATTCTGCTGCATGGGCTGGGCTGGCTACAAATGCGCTTTTGGAGCCCCGATGAGTACATTCGCGTCGCGGTGGTGCAGGCGCGACATCAGTGGTATGAGGGCAGCATTGCAGAGGCGAAGGCGCGCGGTGCTCAACTGATAGTGCTGCCAGAAGTGTGCTGCAATCCAGCGCGGGCGGCGCAGTGGGCGCGTCAGTATCAGGTGTGGCTGGTTGTGGGCTATTGGAGTGCACGCAACAGCGCGTCGCTGGTGGCACCTGACGGCAGCGTCAGCTTGCCTTACTACAAGATGTATCCCTACTTGGATGAGGAGCCATCTTGGCTGCCCGGAGAGCCAATCCGCGCGTTCGCATCGCCCTTTGGTGTGTTAGGAGCAGTGATTTGCTATGACACGATGTTCACAGAGCCGTGTCGTCAGCAGGCACGCAACGGTGCACGCTTGATTGCGGTGCCAACATTTGATCCTGTCGTGCCCAATCTCGCGCTTCATCACCTACACGCCGCGATGACTACGCTGCGCGCTGCCGAGCATCGCACACCGATGGCGCGCTCGGAGTATGCCGCCGCCTCGATAATTGTGGATGAGTGGGGGCGTATACTGGCATATGCAGATGAGCATACGAACTTGGCAGTCGCTGATGTGCCGCTAGGCAGCGGAAAGGGCACACTTGCCTCACGCATAGGTGACTGGTTGATGTTGGGCTATGCAATTGGGGGGCTGATGCTCTGGCAGCGCGCTTATCGAACCGGTAAGGTAGCTGCTTGCGCAAAACCGACCTCTTGTTTTGAGTGGGGCAGGGCACCGCACTGGCTCGAAATTGACAACAACTTGGGTGGTTCAATAGCCCGAGTTGCTTTCTAGATGAGCTTTCTCGCCTTCGGCTCGGAATGACAAGGGTTGGCTACTGTTTGTCATCCCGGGCATAGCAAGGGGGCTCAGCCGTATTTTGTCAGAGATTCCTCGCTTCGCTCGGAATGACAGGAGGGTATTTGCGTTCAGAATAGCCTGGCGCCTCGAGCGCGGCGAGGGATCTCAGCAGAAGGCAACCTGAGATTCCTCGCCTTCGGTTCGGAATGACAGACAGGTTTTCTGAGTTTTCTCGCCTTCGGCTCGGAACGAGAAGGCTACTGCTGCGAAAAACTGTCACTCCAAGCACAGCGAGGGGTCTCGACTGGGGCTTGCCAGAGATTCCTCCTCATCTACCTAATCGAACAGGCTCAGCTGACGCTCGGCTTGGATGATGGCTTGGGGCTTGGGGAACAGCTCTTCGAAGTTGGGGAACAGCGGTTCCAAGCGCACGGCGAACTTGTAGAGCTTTTCCACGTAGTGTTCGCGATCTTCATCGTGTGCGTATTCTTCCAGCAAGCCCAAGCTACCGTCTTGCTTGCGATAGACCATGATGTAGTCGCCAATCTGGAAGCGTTTGGCAAGTTCGTAGAGGGGATGATGGGGTTGTTTGCTCTTGTCGGTGATGCGTTCGCGCCGACAAAGTTGTTCGATTCCAAGCTCGCCGTTGAGGATTGCGCGCGCCAAGCGGCGATACTCTTCGGCTACTTTTTCGGGCTTGCCCTCCAAAAGCCACTGGATGGCGTTGTTGAGGAATTCACGCCCGAACTTCTCGTCGGCGCGGGAGCGCAGCGATGCCCCCTTGAAGGTGAGCTTGCCATCGTAGCTCAAGAGCACATAGTTCTTGGTCTTGACCGAGAGCATCGCCTTGTAGCGTCCATCGTAGGCAAGGCGAATACCCTCCGGCAAGATTTTGCCGACCTGCTCCACGAAGGCGATTTCTGCTTCTTCGGTTTGTATGTGCTCTGGGGGCTGGAAGTAGACGCCGTCGGTGTCGATTTCGACCACGCTGCCGCCCAAGCGTTCAATTTCGGCAGCGATTTGTTTGACCAGTTCTTGCCCTTTGAGCGTAACGGCTTCGGCGGCGTCGTAGTCGTTGAAGTTGAAGGGCGCCCCCAGATAGCCGTAGTACGAGTTGATGAGGATTTTGAACGAGCCTTGGAGCCCGTCCCAGTAGGCAGCTTCGGCGCCTTTGGCTTTCTTGGCGCGGCTTTTGGCATCAAGGCGCAGTTGGCGCAGTCGCTCCAGCGTGGGGAGGAACACATCTAGGTGGTCAGCGCTGGGCTTGATGCGATAGCGCAGCATAATACTGGGGTACAGGCTTTCCACATCGGCTTTCACGACGCGCGCGATTAGCCCCACGCGACGCACTTCAGTGTAGCCGCCTGGGTATTCGCGTGCCTCTTGCGGCGTGGGGATGGCGTAGCCCTCTGCCAAGTAGGCGCGGATGAACAGCAGGTTCGCCTTTTCGCCCGTGCCAATGGTGGCAAGGTTTTGCAGGGTGTCCGGCAGCATCTGGCATTGGTAAAACTCAGTGGGCAGGGTGAGGTCGGCAAGGCGGCGCGTCTCGTGTACATCTTGGAGGCAGTAGCGGCGCACGGTGTCGGGGTCAGTACGCCAGAGTTCTGGGATTTGCTCGCGCTCTAGGTAGATGCGGTCGGGGGCAGCGATGCCGAGTTGTTGCGCTGCCTCTTTCAGCCCGTAGCCCTCCAAGTCGCCGCGCCCGATGTCAAACCGTTGCACTGTAAGATAGGTGTCAATCAGATGGCGCCCGTGGACATAGGCGGGAGTAAAGGTGCGGCTGTTGGCGCCGATGATGCACTGGCGCGATGCGCCAAACCGCAGCTCAGAGCCATCGCGCCCCAAGCGCAAGGGAATACCCAATGCTTTTGCCCGCGCCGCTAGATAGGGCAGGTCGAAACCAAACATGTTGTGCCCCTCAATCACATCGGGGTCTAACTGCTGAATACGCTCTACCAGCTGCTCCAGCATGCGCTTTTCATCGCCTTCCAGAAGCTCCTCGTAGCCGCGGGTGTCGCTCAGGGCAATCATCAAAATGCGGGCCCCGTCTTGGTCGGGGGTAAGGGTGCTGGTTTCAATGTCCAACTGCACGCGGTGGAGGTCTTCGAAGGTCATACCTTTGAACAAAGTTTTGCCGGTGAGCATGAGATATTGGCGCGGCAGTGAGCCGTAGGCTAACACTTCGCGGTGTTCGTCGCGCAGGGCGCGACGCAGGTTATCAAACGCCTCGCGGTCGTTGCACAGCGCTAGGTATTTTAGCATGCGGCGTCCGGGCAGCTCGCCCTTGAGTTCCTGCCATTCCACGCCAGGCAGGGTTATCTGCATATCGCTGAGCAGCCACGGGCGGAAGCGTTCTTCTTGGGTGCGCAGGGTGCCGTTGTCGCGAATGAACAGGCGAATGTGGTCGTTGACTGCCTCGACGGCGATGATGTGAAGGGTTGGATCTTTGCCGAAGAGCACGGGATCGTACTCCAGCGCGGGCGCACTGGGGGGCGGCTGGAGTGGCGGCGTGGCAGGTTCCTCGTACAGCGGCAGCGTGGGCTGCGTTGGCATAGCAACAAAAGTATACCAAATTTCAAACGCCCAGCTCCAGTGCTTCCAGTTTGCGGGCTTGTTCTTCGGTGAGCAGGGCGTCTATGAACGGTTGGATGTCGCCGTCTAGCACGCCTTGAATGTCGTGGATGGTTAGCCCGATGCGGTGGTCAGTGACGCGCTGGTCGGGGAAGTTGTAGGTGCGGATTTTTTCGCTGCGTTCGCCAGTGCCGATTTGGGCGCGGCGTTGCTGGTCGCGCTCGGCGCGGATACGCTGTTGTTCCATCTCGTACAGGCGTGTGCGCAGGATACGCAGCGCGCGCTCGCGATTTTGTAGTTGCGAACGCTCGTCTTGGCAAGTCACGACAAGACCTGTGGGCTTGTGAGTGATGCGCACAGCGGTCTCGTTTTTCTGCATGTGCTGCCCGCCAGGACCTGAGGAGCGGAAGGTCTCAATAATCAAGTCTTGCGGGTTGATTTGGATGTCTACTTCTTCGGCTTCGGGCAACACGGCGACGGTGGCGGTAGAGGTGTGGATGCGTCCACTGCTTTCGGTGATGGGGACACGCTGCACGCGATGCACGCCCGATTCGTGCTTGAGTTGGCTGTATGCCCCTGCGCCCTGAATACCGATAACGATGTGCTTGTAGCCGCCCAAGTCGCTCGGCTCGGCATCCATGATTTCGTATTTCCAGCCCTTGCGCTCGGCGAAGCGCATGTACATGCGGGCGAGGTCGCCCGCAAACAGTGCGGCTTCTTCGCCGCCTGCGGCGGGGCGGATTTCCATAATCACATTTTTCTCGTCGTTAGGGTCGCGCGGCAGCAGGCGGGTAATGAGCGCGCGCCCGTAGGTTTCCAGCTGCTTTTGGGCGGCTTCACGCTCCTCGCGGGCTAAGGCGAGGAGTTCGGGGTCTTCCTCAGTCTCCAAAATCTGCTCGGCTTCTTGCAGTTGGCGTTCGGCGTGTTGGTAGCGCTCGTAGAGGTCGCGCAGCTCGCTCAGTTCGGCGTGTTGCTTGCCCAGACGCTGCAGCGCGCTGGGGTCGCTGAGCACTTCGGGGTCTGCCAGCTGCGCCTCAATTTCGGGTAGTTTCGCCAGTGCCTCTGTCAGCCGTGCGCGTAGCTTGTCAGGTAGCATCGCTGAGATTCTACCATGCTTGCCCGATTGCTCAGTGGGGTATACTGGCTGCGTTATGCCGGAGGGCTATACCTACAAAGAGGCGGGCGTCGATATCGACGCGATGAACCGTGCTTTGGAAGCGATCAAGGAGAGCGTGCATCGTACCTTCACGCCAGCTGTGTTGTCACAAATGGGTTCGTTTGGGGGGATGATGGCGCTGGATCTGAGCAGTTATCGGCAACCCGTGCTGGTGGCGAGCATTGATGGGGTGGGCACAAAGGTGCGCGTGGCTCGGATGATGAACCAGTACCGAGTGTTAGGGCACGATGTGGTAGCTCACGGCGTCAACGATTTGCTGGTGCAGGCAGCACGTCCGCTGTTTTTTATGGACTATGTGGCAATGTCTAAGCTCGAACCGCAGGTAGTGCAAGAGATTGTGGAGGGGGCAGCGGAGTTATGTCAGCAGTTGGGCATCGTGCTCTTGGGGGGCGAGACGGCGGAGATGCCCGATGTGTATATGCCCGGCGAGGTAGATGTGGCGGGCTGCATCGTGGGGGTCGCCGAGTTGCAGCAGATTCCGACGCCCAGCCGTGTGGAGGTGGGCGATGCCGTCATCGGGTTAGCCTCCAACGGGTTGCATACCAACGGCTACACGCTGGCGCGGCGCGTGTTCTTTGACGGAGCCAACATGCCCGTTGATGAGTATCTGCCCGAGGTCGGCATGACACTGGGTGAGGCGCTGCTGCAGCCGCACCGCCCATATTTGAACGCCGTTATGCCCTTGCTGGCGAGCGGTGCCATTCACGGCATGGCGCACATCACAGGCGGCGGCTTTTACGAAAACATTCCGCGTGTGTTGCCCAGCGATATGCGCATCGTGATTGACCGTCGCAGTTGGGAAGTGCCCCCCATTTTCACGCTGATTCAGCAGCTGGGCAACATCGCCGACGCCGAGATGTTCCGCGTGTTCAACATGGGGATTGGTTTTGTGTTGATTGTGGCGCGCGAGCGGGCGCAAGAGGTGCTAACCAGCCTGCAGGTGTCGGGCGAGCGGGCTTGGCTGATTGGTGAGGTGCAACGCGGCTCGCGCGAGGTGCAGGTGATTTAAGCCGTCCGTAAAATCGTTCGTCCAGCACGCCACCTACGGATAGGCTGATGACGCTGCCACTGTTTACTGCCAGCGCACGGATAGAATCGGCTCCTTGCTGCGGTGCGTACTGGCGCATCCTGTTACGCAATTTGTCAACAAGGCACTGGCATAGAGATAGTTCGCTAGTGTTGTTCTGCCACAGGTTCCAGTCGCTGAATCGCGATCAACACAACCGTGACATTGTCGCGCCCGCCATTGGCGAGTGCGCGGTCAACCAGTTTCCACGCGGCGCGGGTGGGCAACTCCTCGCGCAGGATGGTTTCGATTTCCGCGTCGTCAACCATGTCGGTTAGCCCGTCGGAGCAGAGCAGATATAGGTCGCCTTCACGGAGGGGAAAGGTTTCAATATCGGGTTCGAGTGGCTCGGCGGGGTCTTCAATGCCCACGGCTTGGCGGATGACATTGCGTTGGGGGTGGTATTTCGCCTGCTCGGGGGTGAGAATGCCTTGCGCGACCAGATGCGCGACCAGCGTGTGATCGCGCGAAAGCTGCTCAAGGGTGCCGTTGCGCAGGCGGTAGCAGCGGCTGTCGCCCACATGCACGAGGATGCCTTCGTCTTGCTTAAGGATGAGCGCGGTGAGGGTCGTGCCCATGCCGTAGCGCGAGGGCATGTTGCTTGCCATATCGGCGATGTAGCGGTGGGCGAGCAGCACAGCGTTACGCGCAGCTTCCTGTGCCGTGCCTCCCAAGTGGTAGTAGGCGTGCAGGAACTGCTTAGCTGCCAGTTCGCTGGCGATTTGCCCTGCGTTATGCCCGCCCATACCGTCGCACACAAGGTAAACACTGCCGCGCGACGCTAGCAAAGAGGGTTCGTCTGGCTCGTAAAAATCGAACTTGTCTTCGTTGTTTTCGCGGGCGTGCCCAATTTCGGAGCGGGCGACGAACTTGATATGCGGTAGCACGCGTAGCGACTCCTCGGGAGGCGCGCCGGTGAGTTCCTCCGCGCTTAGCTCGGCGGTAATCTCTTGCACGGGCGTGTCGGTTCGCGCCTCCAGCGACACTTCCTGCTTACGCCCCCAGGATTTCTTGAATAACATCGTTTATTTCGCCCTGCAATCGGTTGAGCCAGTGCGCGACATCGTCCACGATTGCCGCAATCGGCTGGCGGGTTTGCTGGGAGCCAGCGTTGAATTGGATGAAAAAGTAGGCGGGGTCGCTAAATAGAGGCTCAATCCGCAGGTCGCAAATGTAGGGCGGTTCCTCAAAGGTGATGCGCAGCCCTAGCCCGCGCAATCCCGGAAAATATTGGCGCAGCAGATTGGGCGGGATAGGCGTGAAGGCGTCTACGGTGCGCTCAAAGGCGGAGCCGTTAGCATCTTGATGGGCAATCACTTGCACAATCATCGGAAAGCGGTCTTCCAAGAGCAGGGTGTCGCGGATAGCGCTGAGCATGCTTTCCACGCGCGAGGGTGAAAACTGCGGTGGCATCCCATCGCAAGTGTACTGGATTTGGTTCTCACTGATAAATATCGCCTCGCGGGTAAGGGGGTTGACCAGCGCTAAGGCGTTGGCAATCGGCACGGGTTGCGGGTTGAAGCCCTCGCCGACCACCTCCATCACGCGGGCGCGCCGCACCTCGTTGATGGGACCAATCGGTGCCTCCATGAGGTTGACTTGGATTTGTCGCAGTTCCAAAAGTGCCATCGTGTCGCCTCCGAAGTGTTTCGCTGCTGCCAAGCGGGATTATACCTTGAGGCGCTGCTGGCGGGTATAATAAAGCTCGTCGGGGCGTAGCGCAGATGGCTAGCGCGCCTGCTTTGGGTGCAGGAGGTCCCCGGTTCGAGTCCGGGCGCCCCGACCATTATTTCTGGCGTGGCTTGGCATCCACAATCACGCCATCAAAAATCGCCACGTTCGATTTCACGCGGCAGTCGCGCCCCACCACGCAGCGCACCAGCATCGTATCGCGCATCACCACGGCGCCGTCCCAGAGGATGCTCTCTTGTACAACGGCACCCTCTTCCACGATGCAGCCCTCGCCGATGACGCTGTTTTCCAACACGCGCGCGCCCGACTCTATCCGAGACCCTGAGCCAATCACCACAGGGTAGCCAATCTCTGCGTTGTCGGCGATTTCCACATGCTCGCCAATCCAAACAAACCTGCGCTGCTCAGGATAGGGCATCTGCAGCTGCACGCGCTTGGCTAAGGCGTCCCAGTGCGCCTGCTGATAGGTCTTCAAGTTGCCCACATCCTTCCAGTAGCTGGAAGTGAGGAAACCATACAAAGGCAGCTTGCGCTCGATAAGCAGGGGCAGCAGGTTTTTGCCAAAGCCGTAAGGCGCACCGCGCGGTATCAACTCCAGTGCGTCTGGCTCTAGCACATAAATGCCGATGTTTGCCGCGTTAGAGAAAATCATTTCGCCCTTGGGCTTCTCCAAAAAGCGCGTGATGCGCCCGCGCTCGTTCAAAAGCGCAATGCCATACTCCGATGGGTCTTCCACCAACGACAGCGCGATGGTGCACAGGGCTTTTTTCTCCTTGTGAAACTTGATGAGGCGGGTGAGGTCTAAGTCGGTCAGGTCGTCGCCGCCGATGACGATAAAGGTGTCGTCGAAGAACTCCTCACAGCGTTTGACGCTGCCCGCGTCGCCCCAGAGTTGGTCTTCTTCCGAGTAGTGAATCCGCACTCCCCAGCGCGAACCGTCGCCAACGTAATCTTTGATTTGGTTGCCCAGGTAGTGCAGGTTCACCATAATCTCGGTGAAGCCGTGTTGTTTGAGCAGGTTGAGAATGTGTTCCATCACGGGGCGGTTGACGATGGGCACCAGTGGCTTAGGCACGGTGCGGGTGAGGGGGTCTAGGCGCGAGCCGACCCCTGCGGCCAGAATCATCGCTTTCATACGGCGAGTGCCTCCGCTTGCGTGAACTCCAGAATGCTTTGAGCCACCTGAGCGATTTGGTCTTCCGTTAGTTCCGAATGCACGGGCAGTGACAGCACTTCACGTGCTGCGCGCTCGGCATGCGGAAAATCGCCCTCGCGGTAGCCCAAAAACCGATAGGCAGGCTGTAGGTGCAACGGCAGCGGGTAGTACACCGCACTTTCAATGCCCCGCTGACGCAGATAGTCGCGCAGGGCATCCCGTTGCGCCGTGCGCACCGTGAACTGATGATACACATGATAATTGTAGGGCTGCGCGAGAGGCAACTGGAGGGGCGTCTCCATCAGCAGCGTGCGGTAAAGCGTGGCGTGATAGCGGCGGCGCTCGGTCCACTCCTCCAAATGGCGCAGCTTCACGCGCAAAATCACCGCCTGCAGCTCGTCCAGCCGTGCGGTGTAGCCGATGTCTTCGTAGTAATAGCCACCGTTCATGCCGTGCACCCGCAGGCTGCGCACCTTGTAGGCAAGTTGCTCGTCGTTGGTGATGACCATCCCGGCGTCGCCCGCAGCACCGATGTTTTTGGTGGGGAAAAAGCTTAACGCAGCCACGTGGGCAAACGCGCCGATGGGCGCCTCATAGTGGCGTGCCCCAATGGCCTGCGCGGCATCCTCAATCAGCCAAAGCCCGTAGCGGTCGGCAATCGCGCGCAGAGCCCGCATCTCCGCCGACTGCCCGTACAGATCCACCGGCAAAATCGCCCGCGTGCGCGGGGTAATCGCCGATTCCACCTGGTCGGGGTCTAAGTTATAAGTGTAAGGGTCAATATCCACAAACACGGGCTTGGCACCCAACTGCACCACCACCTCGACGGTGGAAACAAACGTAAACGGGGTGGTAATCACCTCATCGCCCGGTTGGATGCCAACGGCGCGTAGGGCTAACTTAAGGGCATCCGTGCCCGAACTCACACCAATCGCATAGCGGGCGCGACACACCTGCGCGACCTCTTGCTCAAAGGCGTGCACATGCTCGCCCAAAATATAACGCCCGCTTGCCAGCACCTCCAGCACCAACGGCTCCAACTCCGCCTGAATGCGGCGGTACTGGCTGCCCAAATCCGCCATCCTCACTTGCAACGTGGGTCGCCCTCCTTGTATGGTGGTATAGTATACCTGTACCCCTTACCCCTTTCGTGCACGCAACCCCACACGCCTACAGGAACCCCCCCACCTCGCGCCGAACATTAACCCTATGCAACGACGCCTGATTGAAGCCGATTTTCCGATCAAGGAAGTCTCGGAAGAGTCGGCGCGGGAGAAGAACATCCGCCACGGGCACATCAGCACGCTACACATCTATTGGGCGCGACGCCCCTTAGCCGCCTCGCGCACCACCACGCTGGCGGCGCTGCTGCCCGACGACCCTGCCCGCCGCGATGCGCTCAAACGCATGCTCGCCACCCTCGCCCGCTGGGAAATCGTGGACTCCAACGACGCGGGCGCACGACGCTTGATGCAGCAAGCCCGCGACGCCCTCCACCACGCCTACCCCCAACACCCCCCGCGCGTGTTAGACCCGTTCGCAGGCGGCGGCAGCATCCCCTTAGAAGCCCTGCGACTCGGCTGCGAAGTGCACGCCCTCGACTATAACCCCCTCGCCGTGCTGCTCAACATCGCCGCGTTGCAATACCCGCTGCAGTTCGGCAAGCCGCTGGTGGACGCCGTGCGCGAAGCGGGCGAACGGGTGCTGGCAGCTGCGCGCAAGGAACTCGCCCAGTTTTATCCTGAAGACCCCGACGGCAGCATCCCTGTTGGCTACCTTTGGGCGCGCACGCTGCCCTGCCAAAACCCTGCCTGCGGCGCGGAAATCCCCCTGATGCGCCAATTCTGGCTCGCCAAAAAAGAGAACCGCCAAATCGCCCTGATGCCCATTCCTAACTCCGCCGCCAAGCGCATCGATTTCGCCATCGTGGCGAGGAAGGGATTAGGGATTAGGGAGCAGGAATTAGGGGGTGAGGGGATTACGGTGGGCGACTGGGTCATCCTCGAACTCCCTCCTGCCCTAACCCCTAATCCCCAATCCCCAACCCCTAATCCCCAATCCCTAATCCCTAATCCCTACAACCCCGACGAGGGCACGGTGCGCCGCGCGAATGTGGAATGCCCCCTGTGCCACAGCGTGATTGACGACGACACCACCCGCGCCCTGTTCCGCGACGGCAAAGCAGGACAACGCATGGTCGCCGTCGTTTTGCACAAGGGGTTAGGGATTAGGGAAGAGGGATTAGGGGTTAGGGAGCAGGGATTAGGGAATCAACCCCTAATCCCTAATCCCCAACCCCTAATCCCTAAAGGAAAACGCTACCGCCTGCCCACCGAACGCGACCTCAACGCCTACCACGCCGCCGCCCAAGCCCTGTCAACCAAACGCGAACACCTGCGCCAACAGTGGGGCATCGACCCCGTGCCCGATGAGCCGTTGCCCCCCAAGGGAACACTCGGTTTCGCGCCGCACTGGAGCGCGCCTAAAGTTTGGGGCGACCTGTTCAACCCCCGCCAGCAACTCGCGCTCATCACCTTCGCCGAAAAGGTGCGGGAGTTAGGGATTAGGGAAGAGGGATTAGGGATTAGGGAGCAGGGATTAGGGAACGAATCCCTAATGCCTAATCCCCAATCCCTAACGCCTGATTTCGCCAAAGCCGTGGCGACTTATCTGGCGTTGGCAGTGGATAGGTTAGCCTCGGCAACAAATACACTGGCACGTTGGCAGTCGAACGGTGAGAAAATCGCAGATGTGTTTGCACGGCAAGCTCTACCTATGCTATGGGATTATGTTGAGGTAAACCCGTTCAGCGGCGCTTCCCGCAGCTGGGAAGAAATGTTCACCGATACCATGAACACTCTCACCCACCTTACCCAGCTTGCGGAGGCGTTGCGGGAGGAAGCCGATGGCAGGGATTAGGGATTGGGGATTAGGGGTTAGGGGGTGGAAGTTGTCTTCCATCGGAATGGAAACCTCTTCCATCGCAACGGAAACCTCTTCCATCGGAATGGAAACCTCTTCCATCGCAACGGAGACTTCTTCCATCGGAATGGAAACCTCTTCCATCGCAATGGAATCCTCTTCCATCGCGTGGGGGAAGATAGGCAGGAAAAGTGGATGCTTCATGGAATCCCTACCGTCTTAGGAGGACAGACGATGGCGCAAGACTATCTTCCGAAGCCAGACGCCGATTTTCTGGCGTGGATGAATAACTTTCTGACGGCGTTGAATGCGAACTTGGCGACCTTCGGCTTGGTGGCGGCTGACCTGACGCCGCTGACCAACGCGCGGAATGACTTTCAGACCAAGCTGGGCAACTTCCAAAGCGCGCAGATTGCGTTGCGCACCGCCTCGGAAGCCAAAAAAGACTCGCGCGAAAACGCCGAACGCCTCTTTCGGCAGATGGCGCAACGGATTAATCGCCACCCGAACATGACCGACGCGCTGCGGGCGCAACTGGGCTTGACCGTGCCCAAACCCCGCCAACGCCGCGGCGTGGGCCCCGAAATCCCCGGCGTGCGCCTGGAGGTGGATGCGGGGCGCGTGTTCATCCACTTCGGCACGAACCCCGACGACGAACGGCGCAACGGCAAACCCGACTGGGCGATTGGCGCGAACATCTACATCCGCGAGGAAGGCGAAACCGACTACCGACTGCTCGCCTTTGACACCGCCAGCCCCTATATGTGGGAATATCGCGGCGCGCCGAAACGGTTCTACTTCCGTGTGGCGTATCGAGGAC
>Ga0209289_100085_pt1 | contig 57760 bp, 48 predicted proteins | sample GXS110809BmetaG_FD_184121 | JGI IMG/M metagenome (GOLD analysis project Ga0209289, IMG submission 184121) | Hot spring microbial communities from Gongxiaoshe hot spring, China to study Microbial Dark Matter (Phase II) - GXS 110809B (SPAdes)... ... | reverse complement strand
GAGTATGCCTTGGTGCTGGATGGGCGCACGGTGGCAACCCGGCAGATGCAGCTTATCAAGTAAGCTGACAACGATGGTGTGGCACGGGGCACGACAGTGTGCCCCGTGCTTTTTTCGCATCCCTTCCCCTCATACCCAGGGGCTGCGCAAGAGCGTCAAATTTTGCGTATTTTGGCTGGAGCTTTTGTTGTACATGGAGAGATTCGGCCTATGGTGCCCCTGGGGAGGTGGTCTCTGACAGTGCTTGCAAGCGCAGTTGCTCTCTCACTCTGCGCTCAGCAGAAGCCCCGCTCTACCGTCACCCTGCGCTACACCGTCCCACCGGAGGAGGGATGGACGTACGACCTACAGATGAACGCTGAAGAGACGCAGAGCCTGATGGGATTCGGTGAAGGGGTTCCTACGACGGCGAAAGTCTCCTTAAAGACCACCTTTCACCTCCTACCCCACCCTCCAACAGCTGACACGCTGAAGATTCACCTACGGGTGGATTCGGTGTCCCTCCAGATCCGAGTCCCTGAAGCCGGCTACACGAATGATACCGTGATAATGCCCATCACCAGGGTCTTCGTGTACGCTCTCTCGCCCTCAGGGCAATTGTACTCCGTGCACCAGGAACGTACCGATACCGGTCGGGCCTTCATCGTTTTGGGAGAGATACTCCCCCGGCAGCATCACCTCTCCCTGTGGCGACTTTCCTTTCCGAAGACAGCTATCCCGGTTGGACACCAATGGACGGAGGAAGAGCGAGATACCGTAACTGAAAAGCACCGGAAGCTCATCACTTCCGCACAGGTAACGTACACACTGGAAGCAATCGTGGATACGCTACAATACCGCTGTGCCCGTATCCGGACGGAGAGGAGCAACATTACCTTGCGCGGAGGGGGGCAGATGGAGTTTGGAAACCTTTCCTTAGAAGGCTCGGGGCGTTCTCAAGGGCTTGTCTACATAGAACTGAACACGGGCTTTCCCGTGGTGAGGATGGAGCGCGAGGATATGGAGCTCAACTTCGCTCTACAGGGGCAAGTAGAACTTTTGGGCACCACGTCGCAGAGTTTCCAAATCCTGCTCCAGCGCCGATGAGCGTTGTATTGCCCCTTATCGTGACGGGGGTCAGCACGGTGTTCCCCGCCGCACTCCAGTTGCCCCTACTACCGGATACGCTGTGCCTTCGCTACCGCTTCTACCCAGGGGATACGCTGGAGTACCGCATTGAAGCGCAGGACAGCATTCTCATTGAGAGCCAAGCACCATTACTGCGGGAGCGATACGAGACCTTGCTCCTTGTATGTGATTCGGTCGGGGCTGACGGTACCTTTTGGCTCCGGTTCATCCCAGGAGCATTCCTTGCTCGGGAGCGGACTGATACCCTGACTAGCTTTCGCTCGGAATCCCCCTGCCAGCACCGCATCGTTGTGCTCCAAACCGACAGTTTCGGACAGCGCCTGAAGGGAGGAAGCTCCGAGCAAGCCCCCACGGTATGCCCTGGAGGAGTACTGCAGCTGCCATTCCTCCTGCCTTTAAGCCCTCGGTGCGTGCGCATCCATGAATCATGGCTCATACAGGACAGCCTAGAGCTCTGGGAGAATGCAACCCCCGCCCCACGCTTTACCCGAACTTCGCTGCTGCGCCTCTTCCCCCGCAAAGATACCTTGGGTTATCGCTGCGCCGATGTCCACCATGTCACCACCGGGAAGGGATGGTTCGTCCGGGATAGCACTCTCAGCGTACACGGGATTGTGAACGCTTTCGGGCGCCTTTTGCTTTCGGAGGAGGGCATCCCCGTGTGGGCGTATATCACAGAGGAAATCCGCTTGGGGCTCTGGATTAACGGACGGCTACACGAAGGGCTTCACTACGGGAATGTCTTCTTTCGTCTCCAGGCACGCCGTCCAGCGCAAAAACCGAAAGCGCCATGAATCCTAGCAGGCAAGGGTTTTGTCACCGTATCGCCCTGCTCCTGTGGCTGCCTATTTCCCTTCACCCTCAGACGCCGGGACAGCAGCTGAGTTTATCGGAATGCATCCGCAGGGCACTTACATCGCACCCGGATCTGCTGCTGACACGGGCTCAGGTAGCCGCCGCCAGTGCTGAATTGACCGCCGCCTTCGGGTCATATCTGCCTTCTGTATCACTCTCGGCTGGGTATTCCCGACAGCTCAATGTAGAGGGCGGACGCAGCATCAACGTTGGGGGGCAGATCATCCGCCTCCCCTCGGTGGAGCCTAATACGTACAGCCTCAGCCTGATAGGCAGCTATGTCCTCTTTGATGGATTCGGACGCGAAGGGAATCTGCAGCGGGCTCAGGCAGCGGTGAAAAGTGCTGAAGCCCAATTAGCGTATACCCGCCAGCGGATTGCCACCGAGGTCATTCGGCAATACACCGAGGTTTTGAAAGCAGAAAAACTCCTCTTTTTGCGACAGCGCCACTATGAGGTCGGCAAACAAGAGTTGGAACGGGTGCGGGCTTTCGTAGAGGTTGGGCGTCAGCCCCGCTCTGCTCTATTGGCACAGGAGGCAGAACTTGCCCGGCGGGAGGTTGCACTCCTGCAAGCACAACAGCAGTATGAACTTGCGGCAGCTCGCCTCCGCTCGTTCATTGGAGTTTCCCCGACAGAGCAAGCCCGCTTTGCCGATCCCACAATTCCCGACTCCCTCTCCCCGGAGGAAGCGCGTCGTCTGCGGCATCAGTGGGGGAGTTTCGCTGCCCTGCTGCAGCAAGCCTTGACACAGCGTCAAGATTACATCGCTGCGCAGCAGCGGGTAACGGCCATTTCGGCAGCTCTGACTTCCGCCCGCAGTGGTTATTTCCCCACCCTCCTTGCCACCGGAGGTTGGAGTTGGGCAAACTCTGCCCTCCGGGACTTCAGCCAACTGGGGCGCTCCTTCATCAGTCTGCAACTCAACGTTCCCCTCTTTGAAAACTTCCGAACTCATGCCCAGATCCAAGCAGCAGAGCTCCAGCTGCAACAGGCGCAGGCAGAATTAGAAAAACTGCGCCAAACCGTGACGCTAGAAGTGCAGACAGCGCTGCTCAATCTGGACGCTCTCCTAGGGCAATTAGAGGCTGCCTTCCGCTCTCTCCAGGCTGCCGAAGACTATGCTGAAAGCCTCCGCCAGCGGTATGAGGTCGGCACAGCCACGCAAACGGAATACCTTGCCGCAGAAGCCCAGCGGGTAGAAGCGGCAACCACGCTCGTTACGCTGAGCTATGACTACTACGCTGCTTTGGCCCAACTCCGTCTTGCCGTAGGATCTGGAGAACCGTAAGTCTTCCGACCAGGGAAGTCTATGGACACCCGTCGTCGTCGACGCCGCATCCTTATCGTGGGAGGGATTTTCGCTGTAGTACTCATCATTGCTATCGTCCTCGCCCGCGGTGGTTCGGAAGAAGTACTGGTCACAGTAGAGACCGTCCAGCGTCGGACGATTACCCAAACGGTCAGCGCTGCTGGTATCATTCGCCCAGAGACCGAAGTCAAAATGAGCTCCGAAGCCAGCGGGGAAATCATCGCTCTCTTTGTCAAGGAAGGGGACACGGTCCGAAGCGGGCAGCTTCTTCTCCGGATCAAGCCGGATATTGCCCAGACCCAATTGGAGCAGTTTGCAGCGGCCGCAGAAGCAGCCACCATGACCCTCCAAGCCGCAAAAGCAGAATGGGAACGCGCTCGGGATGAGTTCCAGCGAGTCACGGAACTTTACCGGCGCGGCTATGCCTCGCAGCAGGAATTGGAACAAGCTCGTGCCCTCCACGAGCAAGCCTTCGGACGCTATAAGGCCGCAACGGCTGAAGCCGAACGCGCCCGCGCCGCCTACCGACAGGCACAACTCCAGCTTGCCCGTACAACCCTTTACGCCCCGATAAGCGGCGTTGTGTCCTCGCTCTCGGTCGAGGTTGGCGAAAAAGTCGTGGGAACTGCCCAAATGCAGGGAACCGAACTCCTCCGCATTGCCGATCTGAGCCGAATGACAGCGGTTGTAGAAGTCAACGAAAACGACATTGCCCTGATCTCGCTGGGCGACACAGCCGAAATCAGCGTCGATGCTCTCCCGGAGCGTACCTTCCGTGGTGTCGTCCAGGAAATCGCTCACTCCCCAAAAGTCGGAAGAGTAGGCACTCAGGACGAGGTAGTCAATTACGAGGTCAAGATTCTCCTTCTGGAGACCGACCCTCGGCTGCGTCCGGGGATGAGTTGTAATGCAGAAATCCGCACAGAGACCCGCTCCAACGTGCTTGCCGTTCCCCTCCAAGCCGTCACAGTTCGGCTGGAAGAGGGTGACACCACTACCACCTTCTCTGCCCGCAAGCGCCCACCGACCGTTGTGTTCGTGCATGAAAAAGGCCGCGCCCGGATGGTAACGGTGGAAACCGGGATCAGCGACCGCAACTACATAGAAATCCGTAAAGGGATAACCGAGGGGACGGAAATCATCAGCGGTAGCTTCCATGCAATCACTCGCTTGTTACGCGATGGCACTCCCGTTCGGATCCAACGAGTATCGGGAGCATCTTCTTCTGGCTCTTCTCCATAGGCTCTGATGGATACTCCCCTCATCGTGCTGGAGAAGCTGACGAAAGTGTACTCCACGGGCGCCGAAGATGTGTATGCCCTACGTGGGATATCATTGCAGATTCGCGCCAATGAATTCGTTGCCATCATGGGACCTTCCGGCTCCGGCAAATCCACCCTCCTCCACATCTTGGGGTGCTTGGACAGCCCAACGTCAGGGCGCTACCTCTTCCGCGGGCGAGATGTTAGCCAACTCAATGATGACGAGCTAGCTCGGATCCGCAATCGGGAAATTGGCTTTGTCTTCCAAGCATTCAACTTGCTGCCACGGGCAACTGCACTGAAAAACGTGGAGTTACCCCTCATCTACGCAGGGGTCCCAGCAGAAGAACGTCGGCAACGGGCTCGTGCAGCATTGGAGGCCGTGGGCTTGGGAGATCGACTCTCCCATCGCCCGAACGAACTGTCTGGAGGGCAGCGCCAGCGGGTCGCTATCGCCCGCGCCTTAGTCATCCGCCCTTCGCTTATCCTGGCCGATGAGCCAACGGGGAATTTGGATACCGCCTCGGGACAAGAGATTATGCGCCTATTCTCCGAGCTCTGGAGCCAGGGCAATACCATTGTACTGGTTACCCACGAAGAGTATATCGCCCGCTACGCCCAGCGTATTATTCGCCTCCGCGATGGACGTGTGGAATCTGATACACCGAACCCTGAGCCCCTCTCCGTCCTTGTTACCGCCGAGGACTCTCATGACATTGCCGGAAATTCGTGAAGCTGTCTCCGTTGCCTTGGAAGCCATCCGGCTCAACTTCTTCCGCTCTCTACTTACAACCATCGGTATCGCCATCGGTACCCTCTTCGTCTGCCTCATGGCATGGCTCCTTTATGGCTTAGACACCTCGCTGAACCGCACTATCGCTTCCTTGGGCTCGGATATGCTCTACGCAGACAAATGGGACTGGACCGGGCGGACGCGGTGGACGGAGGTGCGCTCACGCAAAGATATCACCTATTGGCAAGCCCGTGCTGTGATTGAGGGACTCCGAACCGCTGAGTTCGCCGTTCCACTCGTGTGGGCACGAGGAGCACGAATCAGCGCAGGACCCATCACAACGACAGATGCAGTGGTAACGGGTACGCTGAGCCTTTATGGCAAGACCCCCAGCGGCACCACTGCTGCCGGACGCTTTTTCTCCTTGGCGGAGGACCGGTCTGCCACCCCCGTGGCAGTATTGGGATACAAGGTGGCGCAACAACTTTTCCCCAAGCAGAATCCTCTTGGGAAGCTCCTCCACATTGCCGGAATTCCTTTCACCGTCATCGGGGTCGTTGAGCAACAGGGTACGATTTTCTCCTCGTTTGAGGATGAGCAAATTTTTATCCCACTGCCAATGTTTGTCCGCCTCTTCGGTCTGACCAAACGCTCCTTCGTGATTGCAGTCAAAGCCGGCTCAGAGGAGCGGTTAGAGCTGGTGCGGCATGAACTCCGTGGGGTCATGCGGCGTGTCCGCGGTCTTGCTCCTGAAGCTCCTGATGACTTTTCCATCAACGAGGCACAGGCTTTCCGTGAGCAAATTGCCGGTTTACGGCAAGCCGTCTGGGGGACCGGCATTAGCATGTCCATGTTATCGTTCGTGGTAGGCATCATTGGAATTGTCAACATCATGTTCGTCTCCGTTGCAGAGCGGACGTACGAGATTGGATTACGGAAAGCCGTTGGAGCACGCCGTCGCTCCATTGCGCTGCAATTCCTCATTGAGTCCGCACTGCTCTGCCTTGTTGGCGCCTCAGCTGCGCTCGCTATCGGGAACGCCATCGCCTTGCTCGTCCGAGCAGCTATTCCAGGAACGGGGGAATTCCTCACCCCTTATATCCCACCCCACCACATGGGGATAGCGCTTGTTGTGGCCTCTACAGCAGGCATCATTGCCGGTTGGGCCCCCGCAATGCGCGCCGCCCGCCTCCATCCTATTGTTGCCCTACGGCATGAGTAAGCCCCCGCCCTCCGTCCCTCGCCTTCGGTCTCCTATCCCAAAGGAGCCTACAACGCTTCCACTTCCGACTTTATCGGGAGTGGCTCCGTAGTAGGCTCAGGGAATTCATCGCACCAAGCAGCAATTACCCCGCCGCCAAGGAGCTCCTCACCATCGTAGAGAACCACAGACTGCCCTGGAGTAATCGCACGGCGTGGTTCTTCAAACCGAACCCAAAGGCGTCCAGACTCATCCTGCCATGCAAATGCTGTAGCTCCTTCATCCTTATAGCGGATCTTCGCCGTGCACGGGACACCCTCAGCAGGAATACTGTCGCAGGCAATCCAATTGACCTCCTCTGCATACAGCCCCCAATGGTACAGCTTCTCCTGGGGTCCGACAACGAGTGCATTCTGCTCCGGGAGGATTTCCAACACATACAGCGGTTGCGGCGCCGAGATACCAAGTCCACGGCGCTGTCCAATAGTGTAGAAGGGATAGCCTTCGTGCGTTCCAATCCGATGCCCATCGGACGACAGGATGGGACCCCCTTGGAGCGCTGCTGCTCGCTCAGGCTCCATCTGGCGCAGGAAGCGACGGTAGTCGTTATCAGGCACAAAGCAAAGCTCAAAGCTTTCGGGCTTCTGAGCAACTCTGAGCCCCAAACGCTCCGCCTCCTGACGCACTTCCTCCTTAGTGAGCTCCCCTAAGGGGAAGAGGGTACGCGCCAGAAACTCCTGCGGTAGCATCCAGAGAGCATACGACTGGTCCTTATGGCTGTCCCGACCACAGAAGAGCCGATACCGCCCACGGTCAGCGTCGTAGCGCAAGCGGGCATAGTGCCCCGTGGCAATATACTCCGCTCCCAGAGCATCCGCCTTCCGTAGAAGCTCCCCCCACTTGATTGCGCGGTTGCACCGGACACACGGATTAGGAGTCCGCCCATGGAAGTACTCGGCCACGAAATAGTCAATGATGGAACGACGGAAAGGCTCGGTAAAGTCCACTACGATATGGGGAATCCCCAACTGCAGGCACACCCGACGTGCCTCGTTGATCCCCTCCAGTGAGCAGCAACTAGACTCATTCCCGATGTTACCCCCCACCTCCTCGTAGTTATACGTCTTGATGGTCACCCCAATCACTTCGTAGCCCTGCTCTACAAGCAGAGCTGCCGCAACGGAGGAATCCACGCCTCCCGACATACCCACGATGACACGATTTGCTCGCGTGGACATCGGCTTCACCTACACATGAACGTGTAAATTGCACATGCACAGACGAACGACTTCGGCTCACCGTGATAAGGTGCGATGTTCCGCTGGTTTTTCCTCCAAAGATTGCGCCATCAATTGCGACGACTCTTCTCCCGAGTGTACGTTCACGGACGAGCCCATCTACGCCCATGGCAACAGGGGAATCCTCCAGCAGCGCTGATGCTCTATTGCTCACACAATGGTTGGAGCGATATCGCACTGGCAACTCTGCTGTCATGGGACTATTTCCGTCTGCGGCGAAGCTTCTTCTTCCTCTCCCCTCAACAACTGGAACATCTCCGCATCCTCCGCTTCTTAGGAGCCCGCGTAGTGCCGTGGGACAACGCAACCCGCTTCCAACAAGTCGCCTCTGAACATCTTCGCCCGCTCCTCCAGAACCCCCTCTCCGTGCTGTGGATCTTCGCTACCGGCGACTTTCTCAGCCTTGGGGAAACAGAGACCTTTTGGTACTGTACCGATATCCTACACTCTGCACAGCATGGATTGGCAATGGCACCCGTCGTCTGGAGCTATGACCTCCTTCAACAGGAACCTTGCTGCTACCTTTGGATCGGAGAACCCCAGCTCTATACGCCGCAGACAGCCTCTTCCCTTCTTGTACAGCAGTGTAGCCTCCGCTTGATTGAACTCTACGACCGCCAGCAACAGGTACTCCTCAGCGGTAAACCGCCTTCGGAGTACGAAACCTACTCCCTCTCAAGGCGATGACCTCCCGCAAAAGGAAAAGCGAGCCAGCGTAGCCGCAATGGAATCCTCAACCGCCTTGGCTCGCCGCACATTACCAAAACTCAGTATTGCAAACACCCAAGGCTCGTTCTCCCCCATCAGAACGTAGCCCGCTAAGGCACTGGCGTTCCGGAGAGTGCCTGTCTTTGCCCAAACGCGCTCGATCGTCTCCTCTGCTTTCAGGCGATGCTTCAGCGTCCCATCTACCCCACTCACCGCCAAGCTTCGCTGGAATAATCCACCGAAAGGCAAACGCCCAACTGCACTGAGGAGTCCCACAAGCTCGGCAGCGCTCACCCGATTCCGCCGAGACAACCCTGAACCGTCCCACAATTGGCACATTCGGCACGGCACTCCCCACCGGGCCAGGAGCGCTCCCAGCAATTGCCGCGCCTGTTCTGCTTGCCCCCGCCCGCCGGCCCCCAGAGTCCCGAGGAGCTTGAAGAGATGTTCCGCAACGAAGTTATCGCTCTCCTTGTTGATGACCGCCAGCACCTCCACCAGCGGACGCGCAACTTCGGCTAACAACGTCACCGGACGCCGGCAAATCCCTTCCCCAAACCCTCCCTCCACGGAAACACCCACCGCTTGCAACCGCTGAAGGAGGGTTCCCGCAACAGCAACCTCGGGGCGTTCCACAGGCACCAGCAACGACCAACTGCCTTCGCCTATGAGCCTCCCCTGAAGCACAATATGGTGCACATGTCCTCGGAGCACACACCGCGCCCGCAACCAGCTGGCTGGCTTACGCCGCTGCTTCCTGGGCACGAATCCCTGCACACGGACGCCCGAAAGCTCCACACGGAAAGCCGGCGAAAGAGGAACCGTCTGCGCCGTCACCCGCCCCCGCACCACAGTAACGAGTACCCGCACTTGGTTGCGCTCAAAGCTCAACGCCGTAATCGGCGGCAGTGGTTGGACAACGTCGTGGTCCCCACTGTACTGCAGACGCCAGCGTTGACCATCAAAGAGACTGCCATCTGCCAAAAGGGCACCCGTCACTCGTCGAAGTCCACGTCGCCAAAGCTGCTCTGCCAAGGACTCCAAATCCTGCACCGTCAGGAGGGCGTCCCCCCCACCGACGACGTACAGATTTCCCCGCAGCACTCCATCAGCTCCCAGAGGAGCATCGGCGAAAATCCGTGTTCGTAGGAAGGCCGTATCCCCCAGTAGTGCTAACGCAGCTGCTGTCCAGAAAAGCTTGGTCGTGGATGCAGGGACCAACCCAACCTCGGCATTATGCTCAAAGTAGCGGGTTCCTCGGGCGTCGGAGACAACAACGCCCACCTGCGCCTGCCGCTCCAAAGCCTGCACCAACACTCGAAGGCGAGCTTGCAACTGAGCAAGAGCAACCGCGCTATCCTCTGCCCCACATCGTGCCCACACTAGAGCACCTCCGGCGGCGAGGAACACCCCTACTAACCGTGAGCAAGAAAAGCATCCCATCGGTTACGCGAAATTGCATCATCTTCCGCTGTGCATCAGGCGCACGCCCAAGACAGCCTGTCGCAGCGGATTCCCGCTTCCCCAAGCCAGGAACAGCTGTAACATTCCCACCGCTGTCTGTGCCTGCCATTGGAACCCCATGCTCGCTTTCCAGCCCCATCCTCTCAACCATCCATTGTCCAGAAAAAGAGCAATGTACTCCTGAGCACCGAGAAGCCAGCGTCCCTCTATACCTCCCCAGAACGCCCGTGGTGTCCAGAAAGCCACCTCCCGGTATCCCCGTAAACCCTGCATCCCACCGAGCCGAAAGAATTCCTCCCAGCGAAGTCCCCGCCCCCACAACAACCGAGTGTGGATATGCAGACGAACCACGCAAGGACGGAAGAGCTGATACACGGCTTCACCATCACCCTCCACCCCGATACGTCCCTGTTGCCCTCCCAGCGGTAAAGCAAAGCGTCGCCACTGATAGGTCAGGCGCACCTCCCCCACGATGCCCTCAACCGGATTTAATCGGGGTCGGAGCATACCAAAGCTACCATACCCGCCAATAGAGAGTGCCGTGCTGGAAGGAAGGGACGGCGCCACACCGGACGGTTGGAAGCGGTGCCACCCTCCGAATAGCTCCGCCTGCCATAGGGAAGACAGTGCTCCTATCCATCGTAGACCAGCTTCCCAGAGAGTTTCCGTGGCAACCGTATCGCGCTGCCGCATTTCGTACCGTCCTCGCACAAGTAGCATCGGAGGCAATGGCTCTTCGTACTGAATCCCAATCTCCTGTATGGCGGATGCAGCTCGGTACCAACGCAGGAGGAACAAACGTCCGGTCCCGAAAAGGTTACGCAGCTGGGTCTCTATCATGCCGCTCCAGCCTCCACCCCCCTGAGCCGGCGGGGTGTAGCCCACCAACCCTTCTAGACTCGTTGCCGAACGCTCCCGCAAAGGAACCACCGCTGCCCACCGCCCATCGGACAAACGCTGACGGCGAGGAATTTCCACAACCTCCAGCCAGGGCAAATATCCCAGACGCCGCTGTATTGCATAGAGGACAGAGTCTGCCAGGATGTCCCGTTTGCTTATCCCCGCCCAGCGCTGAAGGAAACTCCATCGTGTCTGTTCTGCACCGGGGAACAGGATGGTGTCCGCCCGCGCAGCATCCCCCCGCCAGACATGGACGGATACCTTCGCACTCTGCCCGACCAAGCGTACATCGCTGAGATCCGCCCGCGCATCCGGGTAGCCCACCCGAGAAAGTGCCAGAACAAGGCTATCCAGGAGAGCTTCCAACAGCCCTTGCGAGGCTACTGCCCCCACCTTCGCCGTACCCATTGCCTGCAGCATCGCCCCCAAGGACGCCGGACTGTCCGGCAGGCAGGTGACCGTCAGTTCTCCAATTCGGACAGGGTCCCCTGGCTCAACGACATACTCCATCCGCCCCTGACCGGAATCCCAGTACAGCCGTACGCGAGCAAACCAGTACCCTTGTCCCTGAACCCACCGCAACAGCGCTAAACTATCTTGGCGGCAACATTCCTGGAATGCTTCCAACGTATATGCCTGCTGCGGTTTCAGACACCATTCTCTCCTCATGCCTTCGGCAGGCAGGGAGGGGAGCCTGACTTCTCGGATCCAAATGCTATCGGAGGCACCATCCTTCCCCCATCCATCACCACCGAGTATCCCCAAGCACAGAAATAGAAGGCAAATCCGCCCATTCATATCAGCCCATCCTCCAATCCCCCAGCCTGAGAAAGACATCTCTCCAATTCCCCGTGCATCCATGCGTCAAAACGCTATAGCAGAGTGTATCTCTCACGAGCGCTCCCGAGTGTCCCCATGCTGCGGATCGGCATCGTGTGTTATCCGACGTACGGTGGTAGCGGTGTCGTGGCAACGGAGCTGGGGAAAGCCCTGGCAGAGCGGGGTCATCAAGTGCATTTTATCACCTATGCCCTGCCGTGGCGCTTAGACACCTTTCACGACAACATTTTCTTCCACGAGGTGGAACTGCCCAACTATCCCTTGTTTGAGTTCCAGCTCTACTCCCTGGCATTAGCGGGAAAGCTGGTGGATGTCGTTCGCTACGAGCGGCTGGACATCCTGCACGTTCACTACGCTATCCCCCACGCTATCAGCGGCTACCTCACCCAACGCATGCTGTGGGAGCATGATAGCATCAGCTTGCCATTGATTACCACGCTGCATGGGACCGATATCACGCTCGTTGGACTGGAACCCAGCTTCTACCCATTGGTGCGCTTTTCGCTTCAGCATTCCGATGCTGTGACAGCGGTCTCCTTCTTCTTAGCCGAGAAAACCCGCCATCAGTTCCAAATCCAGCGCCCGATTGAGGTTATCCCGAACTTTGTCGATACTCGCACCTTCATCCCCCGCCCCGATCCAGAGCTGAGACGACAATTTGCTCCCGCAGGAGAGCATATCCTCATCCACGTCTCCAACTTCCGCTCTATCAAGCGTTCCCCTGACACTGTCCGCATCTTGGCAGAAATACGCTCCGTGCTTCCTGCAAAGCTTATCCTGGTAGGCGATGGACCAGAGCGGGGTGAAGCAGAACGGTTGGCACGGGAACTCGGCATCGATGAACACGTCCGGTGCCTGGGCAAGCAAATGATTACGCCGGAACTCCTCTCCATAGCCGACATCTTCCTACTGCCAAGCCAATCGGAAAGCTTTGGATTAGCAGCATTGGAGGCGATGAGCTGTGGCGTCCCGGTGGTTGCAACCACGGCAGGAGGCATTCCGGAACTGGTGCGCCACGGCGAGACCGGCTTTCTGGCAGAGATTGGTGACATCCAGCGTATGGCACGCTACTGCATTGAATTACTCACCAACCCAAAGAAGCTGCAATCCTTCCGTGAACGTGCCCGGCAACGCGCCCTGGAGTATGACATCCATCTTATCGTACCGCTTTACGAGCAGCTGTATCAACGGGTCTTAGAACAGGTACGCATCCCCACCTAAGGTGCATCCTCCTGTTGTCCGTCCTGTGCCAGCAGGCGAAGCTGCCGCAGCTGCATTTCCAGTACTTCCAGTTGGGCTGGCTCAAAGAGTTGAACAGAATCCGAGCGTTCAACCTCTTCCAACGGAGGAAGCTCCTCCAGGGAATTCAGCCCGAAGAGATGGAGGAATTGGGCAGTGGTGCCATAAAGCGGTGGTCGTCCCGGTGCAGCAGCATGTCCGACAACCTGGAGAAGTCCCCGCTCCACCAAGGACTGAATAACCTCCCCGGAAGAGACTCCACGAATAGCGTCAATCTCGGCTCGCGTAATAGGCTGCCGGTAGGCCACAATTGCTAAGACTTCCAACGCTGCTTGGGACAGACGGCGGCGTGGACGCCCGCCCCAAGCCCGTTCTATCCACTGGGAGGCTTCCGGAGTGGCCACGAGAACATATCCTCCCCCTACGACTCTCACCCGATACGGCCGCCCGCTCTCCTCTAACTCCTGATTGAGTTTGGCAATCAACCCTTCTACCTCCGGTACACCGAGTGCCCCCGGCGGCAGTTGCATTGCCAAACAGAGCCGCTCGGTCAACTCCTGGACAGAAACCGGCGCCTCACTGGCAAACAGCAACGCTTCCACCACCCGATGGAGTGGAACTTCTGTCTCCATCATCCCCTCGGTCTATTGGTTCTGCATCAGCACTGAGAAAAATCTCGCCAAACCGCTCTTCTTGAACAGCATACAGCCGTCCTTGCCGAAGGAGCTCCAACAGAGCAAAGAAGAGCGCAACCACTTCTGCCGGGCTCCGCTTCTGGAGGAGAGCGGAGAAGGGAACCTTTGTCCGCTGTCCAACTGCAGCAAGCAACTGGCTTACACACTCCTCTATAGAAGGCTCCAAACGCGGCGGTAATAAAGCAACAGAGCGTCCGAGCCGCTGGAGAAGGGCACGGAACACTTCCACTAAAGCCGCTGAAGTCATCGCCCCCCCCTCTGGCAATGCCCGAGACCGCTCCCATGGCAGCGGCATCCAGCGAGCAAAGGGAGGATTTGCCTGTTCCATACGCCACCGCAGGAAGGAAGCCGCATACTTGTATCGGCGATACTCCACCATGCGTTGCCACAGAGCCTCCGCTCCTACGGCTGCACCCTCTATATCCTCGGGCTCTGTATCCGACGGTCGGCGAAGGAGCCAGCGTGTCTTCAACCCCAAAAGCTCAGCAGCAATAACGAGGAAGTCCGCAGCACTGTCTAAGTCCACCGCCTCTATCCAGCGGACATACTCCAGAAATTGGTCCACCAAACGGGCGATCGGGATTTCCGTCACTGGTAACTCTTCTCGCTGGACAAAGAAGAGCAAAACATCCAGCGGACCTTCAAACTCGGGCAAGCGCACTCTGTAATGACTCGTCAGCATCATAGGGGTGTCCGTGCTGGTAAACCCGTGGCACACTCGTACTGATACCACTGAGCACCTCATACGGTATGGAACGCATCCAGCAGGCAAGCTCCTCTGCCCAGATAGCCCCTTCCCCCTGGCTTCCCAGCAGAACGACCTCGTCACCTACTTGCACCGGCTCATCGCCAACATCCACCATGATCTTGTCCATGCACACTGCTCCAACAACGGGGAAGCGCCTCCCATGGATGAGGCACTCCGCCCGACCCGTCAGGGTATAGCGGTAACCATCAGCATAGCCAATGGGAACGGTGACAATCGTCGTTTCTCGCTCCACACGATAGAGGCGATGGTAGCTTACCCACTCTCCAGGGCGCAACCGCCGGTATTCAATAATACGACTCTTCAACTGCAGAACTGGCTTCACCGAAAGCCGTTCCCCTCCCCACGGTTGATACCCATACAATAAGAGTCCTGGACGGACCATCGTGCCCCACGTCTCCGGAAAACGAACCAATGCTGCCGAATTAGCAGCGTGGATATACGGAATGCGATATCCCCCCTTGCTCACGCGCTGAACCACCTCACGGAACTGCCGCCATTGCTCCCAGAGGAAGCTCGGGTCAGGCTCATCAGCGGTAGCAAAATGGGTACATAAGCCCACCACTTCCAGCCCCTCTAATTTTGAGAGCCGGTCAAGGAACTCAACAACTAGCGGCGGCTCTATCCCCTCCCGGTGCATACCCGTATCAACGGCAATGTGGACGGGGACGCTCTTTCGCTTCCGCCGCGCCGCGGCAGCCAACCGCTCCATAACCGGCAGCGAACAGGCCAGCGCCTGGAGCTCAAACTGCACATACAACTCCACTTCCTCCGCCTGCGGTGGAGTCAATACAAGAATGGGAAGTGGATTCCCTGCCTGGCGCAGCTGGATTCCTTCCTGGACAAATGCTACCCCCAACATTGTCGCTCCCTCTTGCCGGAAAATCTCAGCGCATTCTATTAAGCCGTGTCCGTAAGCGTTCGCCTTCACAATTGCCAAAATCGCCCTTGGCTCAACATAGCGCTGTACAGCTCGGAAATTCTGCCGAAGTTGTTCTACGTCCACCACCGCAACGGTTGCTCGCATCACCATCTCCTTTCCGCATGCCGGCGCCTATGACGCAGGAAACCGAACCGAAGTACAACGAAAAAGCGGCTTGCGCCCGGCCCATCGGCAGGACACAAGCCGCCCTCAGCGCTGACCAATACTCTCAGTTCATATGCTCGTCGTAATGCTCCAGAACCTCGTAGCGCGCGTTGAGCTCATCGTAGAGCCACTTGAGCTTCTTGCGCAGGTGGAGGACAGCATAACGCTTCCGTGCCAGTAGCGTGTTGATATTGATACCCGTCTCCTCCGCCATTTCCCGGAAGGAAACCCCTTCAAACTCGTTCTTGACAAACACCTCCCGCTGCTCTGGCGGAAGCTCTGCCAACGCCTCTTGAATTGCTTGCCAGATGCGCCGACGCAAATGCTCCCGTTCTGGACCATAGCTAACATCGGGCAGCAAGCTCTCAAAACTTTCCATCCCCTCCTCCTGCTGCACCGGTGTTTGCACATCTGAAAAGCTTTCCGCACGCTTCTTCCGATACGAGTCTATGATCCGGTTGCGCACAGCAGTAAAGACCCACGAGGCAACATTCTCAATAGGTCCCTCAACGGTTGCCGCCGCCGCTAAGACATTGGCAAACACATCCTGGAGGATATCCTCCGCCTCCTCTTGCGTACGGACACGCTGCCGGATAAACCCCAGAAACCGCTTCCGGTCCGTGCGATAGAGGCGTTCAATCTCCGCCACCAGAGCCTCATACTGGGCTCGCCGCTCTGGCGGCACCTGCTCCGGCGGTATCTGTACCCGCCCCTTGCTCCGCCGCTTGAGCGATCCCTTTCCCTTGGGCACTTGCTCCATCATCGTCATCGGTTCCTCGGACTGCTGCTGTGTTATTGGACTCTCGTACATCGTCTGTCGTTTAGACCCTTCGCGTGACACTTTTGTTACACCAACCTGTCATCCCGACACCATAGGGATACGGATACCGAAACGCTGCGCCGTCTGCAGCGCTTTTTCATATCCCGCATCAGCATGGCGCAGAATTCCAACCAAAGGATCATAGGTCAACACCCGTTCTAACCGTTTTTCCGCTTCCGAAGTTCCATCTGCAACAATTACCATGCCAGCATGGAGCGACAATCCCATCCCAACCCCACCTCCGTGGTGAAACGATACCCAGGTAGCCCCCCCAATAGCGTTGAGGGCAAAGTTGAAGTAGACCCAATCCGCAATGGCATCGGAACCATCCGCCATACCCTCTGTCTCACGATATGGCGAAGCCACCGACCCACAATCTAGGTGATCTCGTCCAATGACAATCGGTGCCGAAACCCTACCCGTTCGCACCAACCAATTGAAGAGCTTCCCTGCCTCCGCCCGTTCACCATAGCCTAGCCAGCAAATACGCGCCGGCAACCCCTGGAATTTCACATACTGCTGCGCTTGCGGAATCCAGCGCTGCAAGACTTCATCGTGAGGGAAAAGCTCCAGTATTGCCCGATCCGTAACCGCTAAGTCCTTCGGGTCGCCCGACAGAGCTACCCAGCGGAAAGGACCCCGCCCTTCACAGAAGAGCGGGCGGATATAAGCTGGGACAAACCCCGGGAAGTCAAAAGCATCTTCTACATCTCCGTACTCCTTGGCAATCCCGCGGATATTGTTGCCGTAGTCAAACACCACCGCTCCCCGACGCTGAAACTCCAGCATAGTCCGCACATGGACAGCGATTGAACGATATGCCTCCTCCAAGTACCGGTCTGGATCTCGTCGCCGGAGCTCATCAGCCTGCACTTTCGTGTAGCCGGCAGGATAGTAACCGTTCAACGGATCGTGGGCAGCCGTTTGGTCAGTGACCACATCGGGAATAATCCCCCGGCGCAGAATCTCCGGGTGTACCTCTGCAGCATTACCCACCAATCCAATGGAAATTGGCTCTCCTTTCACTTTCGCATCCAATATGCGCTCCAGAGCCGCATCCAGATCGTGCATCTTATACTGGCAATACCCAGTGCGCACCCGTCGGTCAATGCGCTCCTCATCAACCTCCACACAGAGAACCGCCGCGCCATTCATAAGACCCGCCAACGGTTGGGCTCCCCCCATTCCCCCCATGCCCGCCGTCAAAAGGAAGCGCCCCCGCAACGTTCCTGCAAAATGCTGCCGAGCACAGGCAGCAAAAGTCTCGTATGTCCCCTGTAAAATCCCTTGGGTGCCAATGTAAATCCAAGAACCCGCCGTCATCTGCCCATACATGATAAGCCCCAAGGCATCCAAACGACGGAATTCCTCCCAGGTGGCCCACTTTGGCACCAGGTTGCTATTGGCAATGATTACTCGCGGGGCATCTTCATACGTTCGCACAATCCCCACTGGTTTGCCCGACTGCACAAGCAGGGTCTCATCTGGCTCCAATTCCTGCAAGCAGCGCAGTAGTGCCTCCAAGCATTCCCAGTTGCGGGCAGCCTTTCCCATTCCGCCGTAGACAATCAGCTCATCGGGCTTTTCGGCAACTTCCGGATCCAGATTGTTGAGCAGCATACGGTATGCCGCCTCAATCTGCCAGCTTTTGCAGGTAAGCTGGCTACCTCTCGGCGCTCTCAGGCTCCGTTTTTGTACCACCGTCATGGCGTACGGGAGGTTCCCTTAAGGTTTGACCCACTGACTCTTGGCGCAATCCCTCTGTTTCGCACAGCTGCCGCAGTAGCTCCCATGGATAAATTCCTGTGTTGTGTCCATCTTTCCAAACTGCCCGGAGCCCGTAGTTGCCTACCGGCTCCAGAGCTACCAACTCGTTCATGCCAGGTGTGATAACCCGCACCGGCAGAATAGTCCGGTCAAATACCTGCTCTCCACGACAGAAGGCACACGGGCACCGCTCCCGCAGCACAGCTATCGGCAGATATACCTCCAACCCATCATCCCACCGGAAGTAAAGGAGCTCGGGACGAGCCCGCCGAATCGCTACCAAATGTGCCATGAGAACTCTGACCGTCCAAACTTACAGAAAAGAAGCCACATACTCCGCTTATCCCACAGCATCCCCCGCAGAGATAAAGAGCGGGACAGAGCCTTTAGGGCCTGTCCCGCTCAACTTCCGTTGTCCAGAAAGATCAGTTCAGTTTACGATATCCAGCCGCCGCGTCTCCGTATACGGTCCCGAGGTCAGCCGATAGTAATACACCCCTGCGGGGAAAAGCCGGGTGTTCAGAGTTAGCTCATATTCACCGGCAGCCTGCTCCCGGTCTACCAGAACCGCCACCCGCTCACCCATCGCATTGAACAGCTCCAAGCGAACCCATCCACTATAGCCAATGCTATAGCGCAGTTGAGCTTCTCCATATGCCGGCTGCGGCACCACCTGCTGCAGGCTATATCCGACCGCGTTGAGGCGCACCAGCCGCAAGCTTTCTATACATGGAACCGTCAAAAGCACCCGCCCTGGCTGCTCGTCCACGACAACATAGGGGCGATTCAATGGCACCATCTCTACCGGCAGCGCACTCTGGTCAAACGGAGCCAAGAAGGTGCGTGCCTGGAAGCGGAAGAGCGGGTTCACATCCTGTGTCAATTGCAACGGTATTGTCCCTTTCAGCTTCACTTGGAAAGCCGACATAGGCTCGCCACCACCTGGAAGAGCCTGCTTCGGCAAGGGCTGGACATACTCCACCGTCCAGCCTTGGGTCAGCGTTCCCCCGGTGATAATTGCCGCTGGATCCAGCACCGGCTCTATCATCCGTTCATCGTACCAGACCCGTGCCTCAAATTCTTGAATTGCCCCTGCGGTTACATCTCGGTCTTCGGGGCGGAGGGCGGCATTGGGATGCCGGGTAAGCTCAACAGTGATCGTGAGCTCCTGACCCGGTGTCGTCCGGTATTCCCCAATGCGCACGACACCGTACACGCGCCTTCCTTCACCCCAGACTGTAGAGTAAGCCTCCCCGATGTTGGTTACATAGCGGATCCGCATCTCATACCGCCGCTCCTCGTCAGGGGAGAAGGCAATATCTATGGGATAGTCACCGTACGGCTCAACCCAGAAGCCTTCCCGGGTGAGCACCTCAAAATTGTTGACATCGCCCGACGCCTTCTCTATACGCTCCACGTAAACCCGGGCAGCGCCTGTATTCCGCACATACACTGCCGCTGTCTGCTCCACGCGCGTCGTTACGAAATGACGCCCAAAGTCGTAATCCGTCGCCGCCAGTCCCTGCGAGATCCCGCGCCCGATAAGCTCTGGCTCCGGTGTCTCCGGCGCATCTGAGATTACCTGCATATTCGCTCGATGTTCGCCAACTCGCAGAGCTGTAAAGATAATAGGCACATCCACCGACTGCCCCACAGGAATCTTCAGTCCACGCTCCCGCACCTGCTGCAGGAAGCTCCCTTCAACTTGGAAAGCGTCTGCATCAGGACCAACAATCTGCAAATCCCGGACCGTCAGCTCCATCGTCCCATTGCTGTAAATGGGAGCAACATCCTGCTTGGACTGCCCGACCATTAGAGTACCAAAATCACGCCCTTCAGCTGCCACGTGCGGTTGAATACCGATGCCGACGAGTAGATCTTCGGCTTCCCGCAGCTCATTATTGTCGTAGCCCCGAACAATTACCCGCGCCCGATATTCCCGTTCCTCTACCGGCTTAAAGTAAGCTGGTAAGGTAATCCGAACGCCCGGTTGCAGCTGCGGAGGCAAACTGGTCTTATCTACACGGAAAGCAAGCCGATCGTTCGGATACTGCGGGTCGTCCTCTACAACGACATCCACATTGTTCAGCGGTGTATTCCCTGTGACCACGACAATGACCTCACCCCGATAGCCGTAGTTGGGGTCATCCAGCCGAGCGTACGGATCAGCAACTCGCCGCTTACCCCAGTCATAGCCCTGGATGGTCACATTGGCTTCAATACCGGTGCCCTTCCAGTCGGAATACAGCTTAATCCTCGTTGCATTGGCGGTAAAGACCGCCCGTGTCTGATCTGCCTGACCGGCTACTGTGGGCTTATAGTAGACGCGGAAGGTGTAGCTCTGCCCCGGATCCAGCCGCAACGGCAAAGCTTCCAGCAGGCCCTCGGTGCGGAAGTGTGTTTTATCGGACCAGTCCACAGCGGTAATTTCCAGCGGGATCTGCCCTCGACTTTCAATACGCACCAAGCGCATCCGCTCGCTACCGACGGGGACCTGTCCAAAGTCAGCATCATCCACCCACATGATAGGCTCATTCCCACGAATGCGCAGCTCTGCAACGGGCGCTGGATAGCAGCTCAGCTCTGCATAAAGCGAGTCTACCCGCTCCTGAGCAACAAGCGCCGCACCTTGAATCCGTACTTCTACCCGGTCACTTGCTTGTCCTGCTGGTTGGAGGACCAACGGGAAGGTCTTGGGTTCAATGATCTGGAATTCTTGCAGCCCCGCTTTCAAGTACAGGCGCTTCACCGTTACTTGCCGTGGTTTGGGGTTGCGTACTATCACAGTTTGTTCAACTGGTTGCCCATACGGCTGCAATCCAAAGTTCACAACAGGTGGTTCGGCCACAACTTCTTCAGCGACATACCGATACTCCTTCACAATCCGCTTACCCGAACGCGTAATTACTTCCAGAACCGCGTAAGCATCTTTCCGAGGCTCGATAACCCGCAGTTCAAACGACGTGCGCTGACTCTGGCTAGGACGGAAGTCTTCGGGAAGGACCAGTTCGTAGTTATCCGAGGTATCCAACGCCACGGAGAAGATGCGCGCACATTCCGTCTCGCTACCCAGCGGACGCACCTCTACCTGCCCTGTGATATTGCCGCACTCCTCCCGGTCGGTTATCAAGACTGTATCCTCACAGCGGACAGCGTAGTTGATGCCCGTCGGATAACCGTAAGCAAATCCATTCTTGCTGAGGTCCAAGTTCCCATAAGCGTACACAGCAAACTGTGTCCCGCTCCTGCCCTCCACCGTGTGGTCACCTGGTGGGACAATCGCCACCACATAGCCATACTTGGTTCCCTGCACAGGCTTAATGCCGCCACTGAACTTGTTCCGCAGGCGAACACCATCAAAGTAGATACTGTCCACCCGGTCCATCTCAAAAGTGATCATGAAGAAGTTGTCCATCCCCGGTGGCGAGTAGAAGGTGGTGTACGTTGCCCACCGCTCCCGCGGAGTCAGGCACATGAGCATCCCTTCCCCGTTGCGCGGAGGATTCTGCGGTTCTTCGATCTCCTTACCGATAATTGGGTTGACCGCTGTTAGGCGCCACGCCTTCCCATACTGCCCGACCAAGATCGGTTTGTTGGCCCGATAGGCTGCCGCATACTCCTGAGCGCTGATATTGAACCATTGACCACGGCGCAGAGGTGGGCTAATCTGTTGCCACTGCTGTGAGCCATCCTGCCGCAGCTGCTCAATGATGGTGTTGTCCTCCGAGGCCACGAACCGAATCAGGTCGCCCGCGTCATCGATATCCACCCCATTGCGAGGACGGTTCTTATACATAATCGGGGCGGAAATGTACATCGTCCCCCATAACTCCACCGGCCACATCATGTCCATGAGAGAATTCCGCATGAAGTGGGCCGGCGTACTTAGCATAGTGCACGAGTACCGTGGATATGATCCTTTCGTATGCCCGGAGATGACCGCAATCGGCTCCGTCGCCTCAATGTAGGTGCCCGTCAAGTCTGTTTTCCAATCCTGGTTGTAGCGAGGATCAATTTTCGCCTTAATAAGGTACGTCTGTCCTCGGTTGAGGCGAATCTCCTTATGCTGTCCCGGGCGCACGCCATCGCTGGTCTCCGTTGTTGGGTAGTAGCGGACAATCGTGTTATCCCGCGTAGCGATGATGAGGATTTGCGCGGGGCGATACTCACTACCCACACAATCTTGGTACATGTTCAGCGTATAGTACCGCTTCCCCAGCGCTTCTACGGGAATGCACATGAAGGCCTCCCCCGAGATCGTGAAGCTGACGTAGCCAGTAACCACAATCGGTTTGTTTGCCACCACGCGGATACCTTTGTCCGTCACGACGCCGGCATCGATATTCATGTGATCCATCGGAATAGCGACAACGAAGGTCTTCTTGGGCTGCGTGGTAAATTCCTGGTACAACGTCTGCCCGCCATTGAGATAAACCTGGACCTTGGCCGCTTCTCGGGAAGCAACCCATAGTTGCAAAGCTGAGATACCCCGTGCTTGTTCACTGGGATAGACCCACGAATGCGGGAAGCTCAGCCAGTACTCCCGCCCCCCCAAGATTTCCACCTGCTCTTGGGCATTCCCTCGATAGCCCCCAAAGGACGCTACCACCAACGTCACAGCAGCAAAGCACCGTGCCCACGTCATGGTCCTACTCCTACTGGTCTGACTATTATCTAGACAAAAATACACTTTTCCCCCTGTCTACGCAACAGGCTGTACCTCCTCCAGAGCAAGAGAGAAAAACAGGCCCCCGATAGCTTCCAGGGAGGTGAAAAACTACGATGCTTGCAAGTATGCCATACGGCGAAGAGCCTCTATCCGCTTGTGAATTGGGGGATGTGTTGCGAAGAGGTCGCTCCAAAAGCCTGACCTCTCATTGATAGGGCGTCCCCTGGGATCTTCAATACACATGTGTGCCAAGCTCTGCGGAATTGCCGTTGTGGGTTGGATTGCCGCAGCAATTTTCTGCAAAGCCCGGATAAGAGCTTCGGGATTACGGGTCAGCTCAGCACTGGTCGCATCGGCATAGTACTCTCGCTGCCGGGAAACCGCCATCGCGATCAAGTATGCCGCCAACGGGGCAAGAATGGACACCACTAACCAGAGGAGTAGCAACACTGCATTTCCTTCACTACGGCGACGCCGAGCTCCGACCCCCCAGAAGAGTGCTCGCCGGAGCATGTCTGCCAACACGAGAATCGTCCCCAGAAGAATTGCCACCAGCGTCATAAGCCGGATATCGTAATTGCGAATATGCCCAACTTCATGGGCAACAACTGCTTGCAGCTCGTCCCGGGAGAGCGTATTCAATAGCCCTTGCGTCACGGCAATACTTGCATGGCGGGGTGAACGCCCGGTGGCAAAGGCGTTTAAGTCCGGGTCAGGAATGACATAGAGTTTCGGCATTGGAATGCCAGCTGCAATCGCCATCTCTTCCGTCACGTTGATAAGCTGCTGCTCCTTGAGAGATTGCCCTGTAACCGCTCGGGCCTGGCTCAGTGACAGGGCGATTTTATCCCCAGCGAAATACCCTACCAACGCTTGCCCCGTCGCAAACACAAACGCCAAGAGCGTCAGAACGGGAATATCCCCAGTACCGAAATACCAGTCGGCAGCATAGCCAACAGCAGCAACGAGGGCGATAAAGAGGACGACGAGCAACACCGTATTGCGGCGGTTGCGCGCCTGCTGCTCCCAAATGTTCATGGCCGCCTACTACCGGCTCGCACACCCACCATCAAAAGCCCAAATCTACCTTGGGTGCCTCCCGCTCCCGCTCATCCATGACGGCAAAGAGTTCTGCGCGCTGGAAGCGGAACATCGTCGCAATGAGATTGCTCGGAAACGTTTCCCGAGCAACGTTGTATTTCGTCGCTACGTCGTTGTAAAATTGCCGAGCGAAGGCAATCTTGTTTTCCGTACTTGTCAACTCCTCCTGTAACTGGAGCACATTCTGATTCGCCTTCAACTCCGGGTAGTTCTCCATGAGAGCGAAAAGGCGTCCAAGAACACCGCTAAGTTCCGCCTCCCGCTGAGCAGCCTCAGCTGCTCCGCGAGCAGAAACTGCCTGATTACGAGCTTCAATAACCCGTTGGAGCGTCTCTTGCTCATACTTCATGTAGCCCTTGACGGCATTGACTAAATTCGGAATCAGGTCGTGGCGACGCTTCAACTGCACATCAATCTGCCGCCAGCCATTGGCGACCTGATTGCGCAGGTTGACCAATCGGTTATACGCTAAAATCGCCCACAGTATGAGCACTCCCACTACCGCCAACGCAATCCATCCCATGACTGGCTCCTTCCCTCCTACAAGCAGCCCGATTGACGAACAATTTACACCGAATAGTACACCCCATTCGTCTCACCGATAGGTCTTCCTTGGTAGAGTTCATCTCGGCAATGGACAGCATAGCAGCAACGAAGCAGCGTTTAGAAGAAATTGAAGCAGAACTGACTCAGCTCCGGGCTGAATACGAGCAATTGCGCCAACGGTGGGAGCAGGAGAAGGCAATTCTCCAGCATATCCGCTCGCTCAAGGCACAGATTGACCAGGCACGCCTTGCTGCCGCCGAAGCCGAACGGCAGGGGGATTACGGACGTGTGGCTGAAATCCGCTACGGGCGAATCCCCGAGTTAGAACGCCAACTGCAGCAGTACAATCAACAGCTGGAACAGACCGGACGTATGCTTAAGGAAGAGGTGGATGCGGAGGACATCGCTGAAGTCGTCGCAAAATGGACCGGTATTCCCGTCCATCGTATGCTGGAAGGCGAGCGGGAAAAGCTCCTGCACATGGAAGAGCGGCTCCACCGGCGCATTGTGGACCAGGAGGATGCCGTCCACGCCATTGCAAACGCCGTCCGCCGTTCCCGAGCAGGTCTCCAAGACCCCAACCGCCCTTTGGGCTCCTTCATCTTCCTCGGCACCACTGGGGTCGGTAAAACAGAGATGGCACGGGCACTTGCAGAATTTCTCTTCGACGACGAGAACGCCCTCATCCGGCTTGACATGAGCGAGTACATGGAAAAGCACTCCGTCTCCCGCCTCATCGGAGCCCCTCCCGGCTACGTCGGCTATGAAGAGGGCGGGCAACTTACCGAAGCTGTCCGCAACCGCCCGTACGCCGTCGTCCTGTTTGACGAGATTGAAAAAGCCCACCCTGACGTATTCAACGTGCTGCTGCAAGTCCTCGAAGATGGACGTCTCACCGACAGCAAAGGGCGAACCGTCAACTTCCGAAACACTCTCATCATCATGACTTCCAACATCGGCACAGAGCTCATCCAGGAAGCTCTCGGTGGGCTTACCGAAAGCAACCGCTCCCACATTATGGAGCGTCTCCGTGAGCCGATTCTAGGACTCCTGCGACAACGCTTCCGTCCGGAATTCCTCAATCGGATTGACGAGATTATCATCTTCAAGCCGCTCTTACTCTCCGAAGTCAAGCAGATCGCCCGCCTCCAGTTGGAACGGCTCCGACAACGCCTCCAGCAGCGCGGAATAGATGTAGAAGTTAGCGATGCGGCATTAGAGTGGCTGGCAACCATCGGGTACGACCCTGAATTTGGTGCCCGGCCTCTCCGACGTGCCATTGAACACTACGTTGCTAATCCACTGGCAATGAAGATCCTGGCGGGTGAGTTCGGCGCCGGTGATAAAATTCGCCTAGACCGGAATGTCAACGGGCTGTTGGTTATGGAAAAGGCAACTCCATAAACTGTGGATTTCCGGAGGACTGCTCCTCCTGCCTCTATTGGCAGCGGCTCAGAATCCCGCCGTCGTAGTGCGCCTAGAACGTGATCCAGTCCAATGGAAACTGTGGGTAACGGTTCCTCATCTATGGAACTTGGCAGCTCTCCCCTCTGGGCTCCCTCGATGGTACGCAGAGGCCCTTTGCGAGAGCGATACACCACGGCTATACCCCGTCAGCACTGCCATAGCCACCGTCCCCGCATGGGAATTTCTCCTCTGCATTGACCGCTCAGAGACAGCAACGCTGTCTGCTTCGGCACTCCGCGCACTCCTCTCCGCCCTCGTCAGGGAACTCCGTCCCAACGACCGCCTCGTTATCATCCAGTACCGCTACACTGCCGAATCCCTTTGTGCAGTCTCGGGTTCCGAGCTAAGTCCTTCCGCGCTGGACACCATACCAATAGTGCCGCCGGCAGGAGTGGCTGCCCCTCTCCACATCGTGCAGGGAGCGCTAGAATACTGCCGACAAAATCCTTCCCAGCGACCACGCGCTATCTTCCTGTTGACAGAAAGCGCTGACCATGCTTCCTTCCTCACAACGGCTGACGAGGTTGCTCGAACCGCCCAGAACCTCCGGATTCCCATCCTCGTCCTCCACTGCGGTATGCTGGGCTACCGCTCTTTCTGGAGAACACTTGCCATACGGACCGGAGGAGTTTACACGTGGCTCTCCACGGCAGAGCCATCCTTGGTTATCCAGAAGCTGGTCTGGACCCTCCGGGGCTTACAGACCCACTACGAGCTAAGTTTCCCGGCACCACAACCCTGCAAATTCCTTCAGCTTCGTCTGCAAGCCAAGGAGTTAGAAGCAACCACATCGCTGCTGCTGGAAGAGCCGACGATCGTGGAGCCGCTTGCCAAGCGGTACACCATATGCCTATTTGAGGCAGGAGATACGACGATCGCCCCACTCTACGAACCTTCCCTCCGCGATCTTGCCTACTGGCTCCGAGCTCATCCGGAGGATACCATAGAGCTCATCGGACACAGCAGCCAGCATGAGGCTTCCCGAGACCCCGCCCGATTGGGTCTTCATCGTGCCCAAGCTGTACGCCAGCGCCTCCTACAATTAGGAGCCGCTCCAGCGCAAATCCGCATCCGCAGCGAAGGGAACCAACAACCTCAATTCTACTTTGAACAGAGGCTCGCCCACCAACGCGCTAATCAACGACTTGAGTTCCGATGGCTCCGCCCTTCGGAACTACCCTATGAAATCTTGCTCGGTACCGAACCATCTGAGGAGAAGGCTCGCCGCACGGTAGAACTCTGGCAGCAACGAGGCTATTCCGCTTACTATGAGCCCATTCTCCAGCGCGGGGAACCCCTCTACCGAATCAAACTATGGGGATTTGCCACCCTCCAGCAAGCCCGTCATACCGCCAGCCTACTCCGGAGGCGCCACGCCCTCCCTGCCCGACCGTGGTAAAAGCGTGCACCGATATTATGGGAGAAGCACTAACTTTGCTGCCCCAGTAAAGTGTCCCAGCGCATACGCAAAACCGAATGCAACCAATTACAGACATCCTGGTCCCAACAGATTTTTCCGAACACGCTCAACAGGCACTAGAATACGCCAAGGAGCTAGCACGCCGATTCGGTGCAACACTTCACATCATCCACGTGGTTGAGCCCATCATCTACCCGGCAGAATGGGGCTACTCCCAGGTAGGACTTACCGAGTTGGAGCGCGAACTAACCCACATGGCACAGCAAGAAATCAGCAAGCTGGTGGATGCAATCCGAGCTGAAGGCATCACCGTCTGCGGCGAGGTTCTCTATGGACGGGCTTCGGAGCAAATCATCCGCTACGCTCAGGAACACAACGTTGGGCTCATCAGCATTGGTACCCACGGGCGCAGCGGATTGGAACACTTTCTTTTCGGAAGCACTACTGAGCGCGTTCTCCGTAAAGCCCCCTGCCCCGTTTTAGCGATTCGCATCCCGCCCACGAAAGCCGCACGCTGAATACAGCAACACATACGACCGGCAATGTCCGACAGCTGCCTAGCCAGCCATGGCCATCGTCACGGCACAGCGCCTCATCACTATTGAACGCCATATTGCTGAGCAGGAACACCTTCATCCTCACGCAACGGGTGAATTTTCTCGGTTGCTCCGTGACCTCATGCTGGCTTTCCGCTTGATCGCGCGGGAAGTCAGCCGTGCCGGACTCAACGACATTCTCGGACTCACAGGGACAACGAACGTCTATGGCGAAGCCGTCCGAAAACTGGATGCCTATGCCCATGAGGTTATCATCCGTGCCATGGAGTATGGCGGACATGTCTGCGCCATAGCATCGGAAGAAAGCGAGGGACTTATCCCCCTGGCGAACGGCCGCCCCCGCGGCAAATACTTGCTGCTGTTTGATCCCCTGGATGGCTCCAGCAACATTGATGTCAACGCTCCCATCGGCACGATCTTTTCTATTTACCGCCGGAAACACCCGGATCCCTCCGCCGAGGTTACGGAAACGGAGCTCCTTCGCCCCGGCTCGGAGCAAGTTGCTGCCGGATATGTATGCTACGGCAGCAGCGTGACATTGGTGTATAGCACCGGCAATGGCGTGGACGTTTTCACGTATGATCCAACACTGGGCGAATTTTTCCTCACCATTGAAAAGCTCCGCATCCCGCGCCGGGGAAAACAGTATAGCGTCAACGAAGGCAATGCCAAACGTTGGGCGCCAGAGGTACGCCAGTACGTGGACTATCTGAAAACCCCATCCGAGGATAAACGCCGCCCGTATGCCCTCCGCTACATTGGGACCGCTGTAGCCGACGTTCACCGGGCGCTCCACTACGGCGGCATCTTCATGTATCCTGCCGATAGCGCAAATCCATCAGGGAAACTCCGGCTACTGTATGAGGCCAATCCGCTGGCATTCTTGGTTGAACAGGCCGGTGGACGTGCCTCCGATGGTTATCGCCGTATTTTAGATATCCTTCCAGAGAGCCTACGGCAATGCACCCCCGTTTTCCTTGGCAGCCCTGACGATGTTGCTGAAGCGGAAGCTTTTCTCCAAAGACGACATCCATGGCAGCAAGGCGTAACGGAACCACATCTCCAGCGGTCTCAGTAACTTTGTGCCAGGTCGGAAGGATTACCCCATGTTTCCTATCTACGACACCATCCCCTCAACACGCAAACCGATTGTCACCATCACGCTCATCATCCTGAACGCCTTGGTGTTCCTTTACCAACTGACCCTACCGGACAGAGAGATGGAGCATTTCCTGCGCCACTTCGCCTTTTTCCCCGTCTACTTCTTTGAGGCTCCGCTCCTGTCCTGGGAACGATGGCAGCCGGTGTTGACTTCCATGTTTCTCCACGGTGGGTTGGCCCATATCCTGGGCAACATGTGGTATCTCTGGCTTTTCGGGGATAATGTGGAAGACGCCATGGGTCATGGGCGTTTTCTGGTGTTTTACTTACTCTGCGGAGGAGCCGCAGCCGTTGCCCATGCCCTGGCTAATCCCAGCTCTGCTATCCCAACGGTTGGTGCCAGCGGTGCTATCTCCGGTGTCATGGGCGCCTACATGCTCTTCTTTCCTCGCTCCCGCATTGTCACCCTCACCTGGATACTTGTCTGGACAACCCTAGAAATTCCAGCCTTCATCTTCCTGGGATTCTGGGCGTTGTTGCAACTTTACAACGGGACGCTCCTGAGCGCAGAAGGCATGGGTGGGGTCGCCTGGTGGGCCCATATTGGAGGCTTTGTCGCCGGAATGCTCTTGGGTGTCTTCTTCCGCCGAAGACCGCCCCGAACACCGACCTGGTTGCAAGTGTCATAACGGCATACGCACACTGTGTTTGAGCGGGAAATCCATACGGAGGTCCATCGGCTCCTGCAGCGCTTGAACCTCCCTGAACCTTTCCTCCCCCTGCCGACCCTCCTCCACTTACTGGAAGCGGAACCTCCCTACCAACGCTACTTCTGGGCAGAAGCACGATGGCACCTCTACGAGGAACATCTCCTACGACAGCGCCATCCGCACTTCGACTACTCCGCTCCAGCAATTCAAACACTCCTCCACCAACTCGATGAGCTTCTCCTCCGCCATGCCCGGTTTCCCCGCCGGGAGCTGGAAGCATTGGTGGAAAGCGCTGTTAAAGTCCGCCTGAACTTCCTTTGCCGTCCCCGCACAACGCTCAAATGGTTCATCTTCCGTGGAGAACCCTTGAAACCCTGCCAGGAGATCCTCCATCGCTTGGATTACCTGAGCGACTACCCGTACCTGCTGGACGGACTCCGTAACCATCTGCAACCACTTGTCACTACTCCTGCAGAACAGGCATCGCTCTCTGTACTGGAGTTTGAACGCATAGTCCAGCAGGTCGATAGCATTGTGCTGGAGTTCACCCCTGCCCAATTCCTCCAGCTCCTGCAGCCTTTGGAAGAGTTCTTTGCTCTCACAAACCCCGAAGCCAAGCCTTTGCATCTTCCAACAGCCGCCCTGATTATCTTTCTGGACGACAAAGGCATCCACTTCTTAGCCCAAGAGTTAGAGCAACTCCTGCGGCGCCAGCACCTTCGGTGGATTTCCCACGACCATTTCCTAGACCTAATCGATCACCTTCTGGCGACGCTGGAAACAACTTCGGCCGATACCCGCACACTCCCATTGGAATTCCCCGAAGAAGGCAACTCCCACACCTCCACCCCAGCCCAAGAAAACCCTACAGCCGAGACACCCACAGCGCCGGCACAATCCCACGACAGCCCAAGCGACTCCGCACCTCCGTCTGCCCCCTTATCTGCTCCGGCTCCCCAGACCACGCAGGAAGAGGCTGAGATTTGCTCAGATACACCCTCTCCTCCTCCAGCCTCTGCCGAACCGCCACCGCCTCCTACAGCTCCCTCGATCATCCCAGACGAGGAAACATCCACCGATACCGAAAGTCTCCTCCTCTGGTTTTCCCAGTTATCAGAGCCAACACCGAACGATGATGTTATCTGGCACGATAGCTCGCTGTCCCCGGATATTCTCCAATCTCCATGGAAGCGGGAATTCTCCCGGGATGAGGAAGTCCTTTCGGCACTTCCTGTGCCATCTCCAGAGCTCACTGTTCCGCAGTCCACCTCCACAGAGAGCCCCGAATCAATTGCCACAGAACCATCGCCAATCCTGGCAGAATCAACACCGGAAGCGCCACCGAGTTTAGCGCGCCTTCTCCATGATGCAGCGTGGCTCCGTCGCTACAGTCGCGGACTCTTCCCCAGCGACGACGCCCTCACTCACACTATCCATCAGCTCCTGCAGTGTCCCCACTGGAAAGCTGCCGCGGCAGTGATAGATCGTTCGTTTGCCCTCTACGGCGTTGACCCCTCTTCTCGTCTTGCCGAGCAATTTCGTCAAGACATTCTGCACCACTACCGGCCTTCCGACGGCGGACATGCACTTCATTGACACGGCTACCATCCGAGTTAAAGCTGGCAACGGCGGACGGGGTATTGTCAGCTTCCGACGGGAGAAGTACGTGCCCAAAGGCGGTCCCGACGGTGGTACCGGGGGTAAAGGAGGAGACGTCATCCTGATAGCCGACCCACACTTGCGGACACTGCTGGACTACCGGTACCAGCACACCTACATTGCTGAAAACGGACATCCCGGTGAAGGCGGGAATCGGACGGGGCGTAGCGGGGAAGACCTTATACTCCGTGTGCCGTGTGGCACACTCGTCCGCGATGCCCTTACGGGAGAGCTCCTGGGAGATTTGTCCCAAGCAGGACAGCGCTTAGTCGTTGCCCGCGGCGGGCGCGGCGGACGCGGTAATGCTGCCTTCGCTACCCCAACGAATCGGGCTCCGCGGATTGCCGAGCCCGGAGAACCCGGCGAAGAGCGCCTCCTGGAACTAGAGCTAAAGCTATTGGCCGATGCCGGTCTTGTCGGTTTTCCGAACGTGGGCAAATCCACACTCCTTGCCACTATCTCCGCCGCTCGTCCGAAGATTGCAGATTACCCTTTCACGACGCTTTCCCCTGTGTTGGGAATGGTCCGGCTCGGCGCAGGACAGCACTTTGTCGTAGCAGATATCCCAGGTCTCATTGAAGGTGCTCACCAAGGACGCGGACTGGGGCATCACTTTCTGCGCCACATTGAGCGCACAAGCGTATTGGTCTTCCTGGTGGAGTCCATCGCCGAGAACCCGGAACGAGACTATGCGATCCTTTTGGAAGAGCTGAAACGCTACAACCCAGACCTCCTTACCAAGACCCGGATTGTATGCTTGAGCAAAGCTGACCTTCTCACGCCAGAGCAGCGACGCCGTGCCGAACAGCTTCGCATTGAGGGACATCAGCCTCTGCTCATCAGCGCCATCACACGGGAAGGCATTCCGGAACTCCTCTCCCGCATCTGGGAAGCTCTCCAGCAAAAGCAGTATGCCGTAACGAATTCAGCCTCCCTTCCATGAAGGGGCGCTATGTGCTCGGCTGTCTGCTCTCTTTGCTGTTCGCATACGGGCAACCCTCTATCGGGCTTTTGACGGTGGAGTACCAGCCACCTTCTCCTCCACCATGGGGCTTTTTATGCCATTGCCTCCCAAGCACGGTGAGCCCAGAGTTGATGGGAACTTTTCTCACCCTTGCCGAAGGCGATACCATGACCGCGGCGGCGATCCAGCGTGATTGGCTCCGTTTGCAGAGTAGCGCGGCTTTCGCCTCCGTTGCTTACCGCATAGACACCCTCGGGGACAACATCGTTGAGCTCCGCTGGATTGTCACCCCACGGTGCCTCCATGCTCTCATGCCCGAGGTAACCGTCGGCGCCAACGTCGGAAACGGGGGTCTTGCCCTCCAATTGTCTCACATCTGGGGGATGGGGGAGCGTCTGCTCCTTCGCCTCCGCTACCGATGGGAACTCTCTCTGCGGTGGGATGCCGATGCCGATTTGTTTCTGCCCTTGGCCAAAAGCATAGAGCTCAATGCTAACGCCCATCTCCACCGCTACCGCCGGACTTATACTCTTCGGCTCTCCTCCCCTCTCTCCCATCCGACCTTCCCCTGGGGATGGGGAGCCCAATGGGGCAGGGAGCAGGGAAGCTCGTGGGACTTTCGTGGCCAAGACTTCCCTCCATACCGACGCCACTCTCACCATCTCACAGCATGGTTCCGCTGGGGGACACAGCAACAGGATCAGCTTTTCATTACCATCGCTGCAATAGCGCAACCCGCCTCTACCGATCCCGGTTATCGCCAAGCATTTGACGACACTGCTCTCCTCCTCTTCGGTATCGGCTCATTGGCGCAGCGTCCCCACAGCGTGCCATCCCCTTACGTTGCAGCAGAAAGTTGTGCCGTCGTCACTGGTGCCTGGGGTGCCGTGACCCTCGGCATTGGGTTCCCCATAGGACCGACAGGTGAACGCCTCAGCTACATTGGCGGCGAGTTAGAGCAATCGCTCGGGAAAGAATGGCTACTCCTCTCCGGACGCATCGCCGCCGGTAACGCTTTCGTTCAACGAATACCTCGCTACACCGCCTTGGAAACCTCCCTTTCCGGCTGGCTTGCTTTCCCTGCAACCCCTCTTTTGCTCTTCTGGGAAGGCTACCATTGCAACGTCTGGAACTGGCCTGCATACCGAGCCGAACGCTTAGACTTCCTCTCCGGTTTCCCTGCTCCCTTTCCCAGCCCTGCCGCCGACAACCGCATGGAACTGCGCACCGAGCTTCGCTGGCGTGGAAAGGCCTTCGAGAGAGAAGCCGATTGGACACTCTCGCTCTTCCACCATGTCGGTACCATATGGAACCAAGGCATCCGCCTGACCCATGCCCGCTTCCAAAATGTCGTCGGAGCCGGTATCCGGATGCACATTGGGAGAAAACACCTCCTACAATGGGGCATCCGAGCAGAGGTGGGATATTCCTTCACCCTCCACCGTGTTCTCCCTACGCTGCGGATAGAACTCAGCGACCTTCCCAAGACATTGCACCGCTACCGACTTCCCCAGCCTCTCGGGAAGCCACAGGTCGCAGCACCGTAGCCTATTCCAGCGTCACGTACTCAGCCAGCTCCTCTGCTGAACGGAAATGGAGCAACGCCTGTGCCTGGACAAGGTCGGCAACGGCTTCCTTGACAGCAGCAACATCCACCTGGCGGTAGTAAGCAAAATGCCAAATGTCAATAGCGCCCCTGCTTACTTCCAAGAGGAATTCCTGCGCCAACGTCAATGGTTTTCCCTCCCGGCCTGCCGTATGGATAGCTTCCAGGAGAGCGACCCCCTCATTGGGTGTGATGTGAGCCGGGGTGAAATAATAGTTGCTGACACTCACTAAATCACAGATCGGGAAACCCCGCAACCGGTCCTGGAGAAGGGGCAGCAGAAAGGAGATACCAACGATATAGGGCTGCTGGCTACTGTCACCCCACAGATCGTGCCAGACGGGTGGGTCCACTTCGCGAAGCCACTCAAAGAAGGCGATTTCCCACTCGGGCAGCCGCATGAGGGTATCCCGCCGCAGTGCTGCTACAATCTGTCGCGCTTGCTCCGCGGTTATCTGCTCCAAGTAGTCCACCGGGAACTCAACCCACCCACGCCGCTGAGCCTCTTGCCGACACCAGGCTATGAGCTGTGCACTTTCCATCAATCCACTTGACACAGGACGCGCTTGCATAAAGACGAACGAATACCCCCGTCGGGCTATCAGATACGGTACAGGCTCCCTTATACCTTGCGTTTCCGCCGCCACTCCAACAATGCACCAGCCCCGAGGAGGAAAAGAACTACCAGGTTGAGCCCCAGACTTATCTGCCGTCCCCGCTCAAAGGCGCCAGAACTATACCGCAACTCCACCGTATGTTTCCCTGGCGGCACAATGATACCTCGGAAAGCATAGTTGGTCTTGAAAATCGGAACTGGTTTACCATCTATGCTCGCATGCCACGCCGGCGGATACACAACTTCGCTTAGGAAGAGGAAGTTACGTCCCGTCGCTTCCACTTGCAGCTTAATGTACTCATTCTTGTGAACAAGCACTTGAGCCGAGGCGCCCTCCCTTGGAGGCTCGATCGCTTCCGGCAATGGTGCCTCTACGAAGGCTACCCGCCGGGGCTCGAAGTCGCCACGCTGCAACCGGTAGAGAATTTGCAATGGGGGAAGGACAACCACACTATCGACGAAGAATGCCCGAGGCAGATACGCCGGATTCTCGTAGACATACGCTCCCGTCTGCTGCGACCGCAACACTAATGTCAACGCTGCGCTCTGCAACGGCTGTGGGGTTATAACGTAGCGAACGTTGAGCAGATTCCACAGAAAGGGATTCAGGATAAGGCTCCCCCCACCATTTCCAGCCACATCCAACAGGTCCTGGTACACCCGCAACTTGGCAGCATGGTAGCCGTGGACATTCTCCAAAAACCAATACGCACTCGCATTCGGTACTTGGCTGGCGAAATCAGCAATCCGGAACAACCCTCGCTGCTGCCGAAGGAACTCCACCACATCCGTAGCCCGGAAGATACTATCTTCAGGGTGCCGCTTTTCAACCTCCATTGGACGGGACCCCACCCGCCATAGGTCCCATAGGAGAAGCCCCACCAGAAGCACTCCGAATGTATCCAACGATAAGCGCCCCCGTACATACCACCACAGCACCGCCAGCGTCATTAGACCAAGAAAAGCGGTAACGAACCAATCGCTGACCATCTCCTGCCAGATAAAAGCGTGGATGGCCGGTGGAAGCTGCTTGCCCGTTGCACTCTTGGCAACCGCCTCAAGGTAGCTCTGCTCCAGGAAAGCCCATACGAAAACCCCAATCAGCAGCCATATCCCAAGCCCACCGAATGCCCATCGGAAGAATACCCGAGTTATTCCCTCTGGACGCTGGCGCCACTGAAGAACCGCAGAAAGCCCTGCTGCTGCCAAGACAGGTACAGCAAATTGCAGGAGCACTAACGCCATGCTCGGCGCCCGGAACTTGTTGAAGAAGGGCACATGGTAGAAGAACAGGTCAAACAACAGCGGGAAGTTCTTGCCAAAGGAAAGCAGTAATCCTATAATCGCACTCACTCCTAGTGCAATCCCCAGCGGATCCCTCCGCAGACACCACGCCCCCAAAAACGCCAGAATAAGCACAGCAATCCCCATATAGTTTGCCGCATCGGTAAAAGGCATCTGCCCCCAGTACGTGTGGATCTTCACTGGGCGGTTGTTACTCAGCGGACCCTGATACTCCAGCTTACCGAAGCCGAAAAAATTGGGCACCAGAAATGTTATCATCTCCTGAGGGCTAAAGGACCAATTGGTAGCGTATTCGTAGTCCAATCCTCCTTCAGCCGCCTTTGCCCGCTGAGCAGAATCCAAATGGATAGGCAAACTGCCACGTGTCGAGTACGAAGAGTACTCCAGCGTGCTTAGATATCGGTCCGCCGAAAGCGCAAACGCCACCGCTCCGGCAGCAAGTAGCACCCCCCCTGCGCGCACAACACCGAGGATATTCTCCCTCCGCACTATCCGAAGCACAAGCTGGCTTACCATGTATAGAACGTACACGAGCCCCAAGTAGAAAATCATCTGCAGATGCGATGAAAGCAGCATGACGTGGAGAACCACCACCAGCAGCGCTGCCCACAACAAGGAAAAGCGTTCCCGAAGCCGTTCCAGCAAGAGCAAGCCGTAGGGCAACGTCATCAACGCCCACGGTTTCGTGTTGTGCCCGATTAGAATCCACGTAATAACGAAGGTGGAAAACACCGCTGCCAGTGCCCCCCAGAAAGCCACCAAACGCTGATAAGCTCGGGCACGCAATAGCCAGTACATCCCAATAGCGTACCCGATGTAAAAACACGACACCCGCGCCGCATCACTCCGCAGCAGATCCCCGACAAACTGGGTCAGTCCAACAGTCAATTGCATCAAAATATCCCACCAGCGGGTCCCCGTCACCAGTAACGAGGCAAACGAAGGCATCCCGCTGAAGATGTAGGGGATCCACTGTGGGAAAGTCCCCTCACGACGCGCCGCTTCCAGGTAAGGCCGGAAACTCCACGAGGCAAGGTTATCTGGAGCGGCAAAGACTCCGTCTCCAAAGACTGCCGGCGCTAAGAATATCCACACCGCTGCCCAGAGAAGAAGACAGAGTGCAAGGTCGTGGTACCGTTCTGGCAATAGCCGACTCAGCCATGACTTCTCCGCTTGCTGCGCAGACGTAGAGCGCGGCTTCACCTCTTCTCCCACCAGCGTTCAACACTGCCGTCACGAAATTATGGCTTTTCAGCAGCAATACTCCACGGGTACTCCACCCATCTGGCGAACCCGCTCTACGTAGTGCGGCATCATCACCCGCCAAGTAGGCCAATCGTGGGCATATTCTGCTCCCCACACGTCTGCAACGTGCGGAATCCCCTTCGCTGTCAGGATACTGGAAAGCTGCAGGGTTGCCTCCGGACGCTCGTATGGACCTTGTCCACAAGCTAAGAAAATCCACTGGCGTCGTCGCAGGAGAGGAAGCCAATAGCCATCGTTGAGATTTGCCAGGTAATGCACTGGAGAGTTAAAGTAGCAGTCTTCGTCAAAATAGCCTCCACTGTATGCCTGCAGGTCGTAGACTCCACTTAGGGCAATCGTCCCTGCAAAAAGATCGGGACGCTGGAAAAACAGGTTTGCTGCATGAAATGCCCCCAGGGATGCCCCGGCTGTCAGAACCAGGATATGCCCACGACAATCTGCGTGGATAAAGGGGATGACCTCTTCTGTCACATAGCGGTTGTACGCAATATGGCGCACAATACGCTCTCGAGGTGGGATGTGCGGATTGAGCCAACTGTCTGCGTTGACACTGTTGATCGTGTACACTTTGCAGACCCCCTGCTCAATCCACGGGCGTAGGGACTCAATGAGTCCGAAGCGTTCGTACTCCAGGAAATCCGCCATTGCCGTGGGGAAAAGGAGAATGGGGAACCCGAAATGCCCATAAATAGCAATCGGCATTGGTCTCTGCACGTGCGGACTCCACCATCCTTCCTGCCGCTTATGCATGGCTCAGCTGCCTTATACAAAGGCAAATTACGAAATCGACGACACTACGTGCAAGCACAGCAAATATCGGTCTGCGCCCAGCGTCTTCACCGAAGGGAGCAAGTCGCCTTCAACGGGAAAACCCCATGGAACCGTGGCTTCGCCCTGAGGAAGAAGCGCCCGCCGACCTGATGGAATACCACCTGCTGGACCTTGTCAAGAGCCTGGAGCAAGCCCGGCACTGGCTACACGAGCATACAGAGGCTGTGCCCGAGGAAGCTCTCTGGTGGGAACCAGCACCAGGAGTCCCCTCCATTGGGGCTCGTCTCTACCACATTATCCATTCCAGCGAGCGCTTAGCAACATATGCCTTCTCCCGCAACCCCAACTACGAAGAGTTAGCTGCCGAAGCCGCTCACGACTGGACTCCCCCGAGGATGAGCAAAGAAGAGCTCCTGCGGGATTTAGACACGGTCTTCAGCAGCATCCAGGAACGCCTCCAATGGTTGGCACGCGATGCTCTCTATCGGCAGCGTTATGTCGGACGACGGCGAATCCCCGTGCGCCGTTCCACTATCCTCCACCACATTGCCGAGCATGCTGCCTACCACGCCGGCCAACTCATCGTCCTCTTACGTCTCTGGCAAGCCCAGCAACGAAGTCCAGAAGATGCCTAACCGACTGGCAAACGAAAAGAGTCTCTACCTCCGCCAACACGCCGACAACCCCGTTGATTGGTACCCATGGACAGCAGAAGCCTTTCAGCGCGCCCGGCAGGAGGATAAACCCATATTCCTCTCCATTGGCTACTCCGCCTGCCATTGGTGCCATGTGATGGAACGGGAATCCTTCTCCGACCCTGAAGTGGCCCGCCTCCTGAATGAGCACTTCATCTGCGTCAAAGTTGATCGCGAGGAGCGCCCAGATATCGACACCTTCTACATGGACGTCTGCCAAGCCATGACCGGACACGGAGGTTGGCCACTCACCATCATTATGACCCCTGAGAAGCTACCGTTCTTTGCGGGCACATACTTCCCGAAAACAGACCGCTTCGGCCATCCGGGGCTTATGACACTCCTCCGAGAAATTGCCCAGCTCTGGCACAGCCAACGTGAAGATCTGCTCGCCTATGCTCAACGCGTTGTGAACTTCCTCCGCCACCACCGACAACCCGCCGCCAACATTACCTCGGAAGAGCTCCTCAAACACGCCTACGAACAACTCTATCGCCAGTGGGATCCTCAGCACGGTGGCTTCGGCAATGCCCCCAAGTTCCCGATGGTTCCTCAGCTTCTGTTCCTCCTCCGCTGGTGGTACCGCACGGGTGACCCCCAAGCCCTGAGGATGGTAGACCATACGCTACTCTCTATGCGCTTGGGTGGGATCTACGACCACATTGGCTTCGGTTTCCACCGCTACGCAACAGATGAGCGCTGGCGTATCCCACACTTTGAAAAAATGCTCTCCGATCAAGCACTGCTGATGCTTGCCTATGCAGAAGCGTTCCAGATTCAGCGCAACCCTCTCTGGGCACAAACCGTCCGGGAGATCTTCCAGTACTGCCAGCGAGAGCTTTTCAGCCCTGAGGGTACCTTCTATACCTCCGAAGATGCCGACAGCGCCGGGGAAGAGGGGGCTTTTTATCTTTGGACTGACGCTGAACTCCGCCAGCTTCTCTCCCCGCCAGAGCACGACTTCCTCCGCTTCGCTTTCGGAGTTGAACCTCAGGGCAATATTCCCGGTCGCATTCACAACCATCTCTTCCAAACCGCACCTTGGGATGTACTTGGGGAGCATTTTGGGATGGACCCCCTTGAACTCCAACAGCACTGGACAGCAATCCGCACGAAGCTGCTGGCCTATAGGCAGCGCCGTGTCCCTCCCCAACGGGATGAGAAAGTGCTCACCGACTGGAACGGGCTTATGCTCGTAGCCCTCTCCGTTGCCGCCCGTAGCCTCGGAGAGGAATCCTTTCTTATCTCTGCTCAGCGCCTGGCGACGCGCTTTTTAGACCAGTGGCGGAACCATGGTCATCTCTTCCACCGCTATGCCGACGGAGAATGGGCAATCCCGGGAATGCTGAACGATTACGCTTTCCTGCTCTGGGGACTTCTGGAGCTTTATACTACGGCGATGGAACCCGCGCTTTTAGAGGTAGCTCTCTCCATTGCTCACCAGCTCCGAAGTCGCTTTTGGGACGATAGCCGCGGTGGCTTCTGCTTGACTGCTCCAGAGGAAACGGAGCTCCCCTTGCGTTACCGAGATGACACCGATGGTGCTATCCCGGCCGCCTCCGCTGTAGCCTGCTCCTGCTTCCTCCGCCTCAGCCGCATGACTGGGGATACGCTCTGGCAAACTTGGGCGGAAGAAGCCTTCACCTCCCTCCCAGAAACCCTCCGGCATGCCCCTATGGCGTTTACCTCCTGGCTTGTTGCATACGATATGGCCTTGGGTCCTGTAACCGAAGTATGTCTCCTGAGCCCCCAACCGACACCCCGCTTTCACGAACTCCGGACAGTGGTTCATCGGCATTTCCTTCCGCGCACGATTCTGCTCGGTGCTGCCAGCGAAAAAGCAACCGCTCTCTTCCGCTGCCTTGCCCCCGCTTATGCCAACTATCCCTTGGAGTCCGACGCCGTAGCCTACGTTTGCACAGCAGGAACCTGCTATCCCCCAGTCCGGACACCGACAGCGTTGATTGAATTGCTCCCAATTCGCTCAGCTACCGAAGAGACTCCCAGCAGCGAAACCTCATAGCTCCCTTTGCGGCGCTGCCATACCCGCTCGGCACAAAGAACAAGCTCAGCGGCAAGTTCATCACAGAAAAGGTATCCGCGCCGGTTCAATCGTAGGCATTCCGGCGACCGGATAGCAACCATTCCCAACTCTTCCCACTGCTCAAACAGTGGGGCTGCTTCTTCAGCAAGCTCAATACCGAACTCACGACGCAAACGGTCAAAGCGGATACCATCAGAACGCAGCCCCAGGAAGAGGAGCTCTATCAATCGCTCCTGTGGCCCCACCTGTTCTACTCCAGCAATCGGGAGAGCTCCACAGCGAAGGAGTTCCCCATATCGCTTCAGGCTCCGCACATTCCAATACCGACGTCCCCGAAGATATCCATGCGCCGATGGACCAAGCGCTACGTATTCCTCACCGTGCCAATAGAGCAGATTATGGCGGCACTCCGAGCCAGGCCGGGCAAAGTTGGAGACTTCGTAATGGTGATATCCAGCCCTGGTTAAAAGCTCAGCCGCCAATTCATACTGCGTAGCGTCCAGCTCTTCTGCAACCGGGGTCAACTCACCCCGCTGCCACCGGGTGTAGAAGGCTGTTCCTGGTTCCCATATAAGGCTGTAGGCAGAAATGTGCGACGGTGCTAACTTCACTGCCTGCTCCAGGGTCCGTTCCCATGAGTGGAGCGTCTGCCCTGGAAGGGCAAACATGAGGTCAATATTCACCTGTTCAAAACCCACCTCATGCGCCCATTGGACTGCCTCTACCGCTTCCGCTGCTGTGTGGAGTCGTTCCAGAAAGCGCAGCTCCTCATCTTGGAACGACTGCACACCAAAGCTCACCCGTGTGATTCCCAACTCTCGGTATGCTCGAAGCCGTACTCGATCAACTGTCCCAGGATTGCACTCTATACTCCACTCCGCCTGCGGCTCTATGCGGAACGTATGCCTCAACAGATTCACAATGCGCTCCAACTGTTTTGGACTCAGGAGCGACGGAGTCCCACCGCCAAAGTATACCGTCACTAACTCCTCTTCCACCGCCTCGGGTAATCGCTCGGGAAGTAGCGCAATTTCTCGGCAGAGCAGCCCTACAAAGGAGTCCAGCAAGTCAGGACGCTCAACGGAGTAGAAATCGCAGTATCCGCACTTGTGCTGGCAAATTGGGATATGAACATAGAGTCCCCGCATCAGTGCACTAATCGCCCTATCCGGGACCACCGCAGACGACCCGTTTCAGAGACCGAATAGTAAATCAGCACCGCTTTCCCAATAACAGCGCTCTGAGGCACTACACCCCACGAGCGGGAATCAGAGCTGTTCGGGTAATTATCGCCCATGACGAAGAAGTAGTTCTGTGGCATGGTATAACTGGTGGTCGGTTTGCCATTTACGTATACCGTATCCCGATGAACCTCCACTTGCAGCCCTTCGCGAAGGAGCAATGGCATCCATTGGGAGAGTGTCTGGGGAGAAAGCGGGAATGTCATTCCTCGGGCAGGGACAATGATTCGCCGCGGGGTCTCCCGCATCCCAGGTAGTAGGTACGCTGTCCGATTAATCCATAACGTATCGCCGGAAAAACGCAGGGTATCCCCAGGTAATCCTACAACGCGCTTGACGTAGTATTGTGGAATCTCCGGACGGCTTTGTCCCAGCTGTCCGGGAAAATCCAGCACAATGACATCCCATCGCTCAGGAAGCCGATACCACCATCGGATTTCCCGGGGCAACCTCAGCGAAAGCACGGGCATGCGTTCAGGGAAACCGAGAGCATACGCCAATTTGCTCACTATCACATAGTCTCCTGGCAAAAGTGTTGGAGCCATGGATAGTGAGGGGACATAACAGAAATCCACAACCAACATCTTCAGCGCTAATGCCACCACAACAGCTAATGCTGCTGCCTCCAGTATATCGCGTCCCCGAAGTCCTGGAGGGCCTTCCGCTCGTTGAACAACCCGGACTATCTGACGAGGAGAATGGTAGGGGCGCCATACCTGCCACCACCGTCCTGCAACCCGCGCACTGGATTCACCATGCATCTATCGCACCAGTGCTCCAATCCTCTCCCACCGGATACTGACTATCTTCTCCACCAAAGAGCCCAGAGGGATCATGGGATCCCACGACCAATAGACAATCATGGGCTTGCCAACCACATTCTCCATCGGGATAAACCCCCAATAACGACTATCCTCGCTGTTATCCCGGTTGTCCCCCAGCCCGAAACAATAATCCCGCTCCACAACGTAAAAAGTGGTCTCTCGACCATCCACAAGGATCCGTCCGCCACGAACAGATAGCGTATGTCCCTCCCGGCGGATGAAGATATCCCACTCCAGCAGGTTCTCTAAATTGAGCCAGATGGTATCCCCGCGCTTGGGAACACGGATGGGGCCGTAGTTATCCCGCGTATACCCCCGCCCACGTGGGAACGTTCGGTACTGGTCCCCTGGCGGTGGAGGGAGATCTGTCACAATCCCCTGTGGTGGAAGAGGCTGCTCTACACCGTTGACGAAGAGACGTTTATTACGAATCTCAACCGTGTCACCGGCTACGGCAACACATCGCTTGAGGTAGTACTGGAATTCCCGTGGCTGGACTTCATCGCGGTAGCCAGGAAAGATAAACACAATAATCTCACCTCGCTGAGGCTGTCGCAAGCCGGGCAATCGTACATAGGGCAGAGGAATGTTCAACAGCGGGATAATCTGCGGCGTAGAAGGTCCGAAGACAGCGCGGTTGACGAAGAGAAAATCCCCCGCCCGCACAGTCCCTTCCATAGAGCCCGTAGGAACAACAAAGGAAGCAATTGCTAGGCCATTGAGGATCATCACCACAATGAATGCTCCCAATAGGCTCCGCACCCATGAAAACAGGGCTTCAACAGCATTTTTCGGCTTCTTCCGTTGAGCTCTCCGACGCCATCGTGCTTGACGGTACTGCTCCCACGCCGAACGTGCTAATTCCTGCAGACGCCTCATCGCCGTAGACCTCACCGCTCTATACTTAACACCGCCAGAAATGCCTCTTGCGGAATCTCCACCCGTCCAATCTGCTTCATCCGCTTCTTCCCTTCCTTTTGCCGTTCCAAGAGCTTGCGCTTGCGTGTGACATCCCCACCATAGCATTTGGCCAACACATTCTTCCGCAATGGTTTGATCGTCTCTCGGGCAATGACACGGGACCCAATCGCCGCTTGAATAACGACTTCAAAAAGCTGTCGCGGAATAAGCTCCCGCAATCGCGCACAGAGCTTCCGTCCCCATTCGTATGCCCGACTCCGGTGCACAATCATGGAGAGAGCATCCACCGGCTCTCCGTTGATGAGGATGTCCAGCTTCACTAAGTCACCAGGGCGATACCCTATGAGCTCGTAGTCAAAAGAGGCATAGCCCTGCGAAATGGACTTGAGCTTATCGTAGAAATCAAAGATGACCTCCGCAAGGGGAAGCTCAAACTGGAGATCCACCCGCGTTGGCGACAAATACGACATCCCCGTCTGTGTTCCCCGGCGCTCCATGCAGAGGCGCAGGATAGCCCCAATGTAGTCGGTCGGCGTAATAATCTGGGCACGGATATACGGCTCAGCGATCTCTTCTATCTGCGTCGGTGGGGGCATCTGGGCAGGATTGTCCACGAAGATGACATCACCGTTAGTCTTGAGCACCTGGTAGCGAACGTTGGGAACGGTGACAACAATTGTCTGCCCGAATTCCCGCTCCAAGCGCTCTTGCACAATTTCCATGTGGAGCAATCCCAGGAAGCCGCAACGGAATCCAAACCCCAAAGCCGCCGAGGTCTCCGGCTCGTATACGATAGCAGCATCATTCAACGCCAGCTTTGCCAGAGCCTCTCGCAGAGCTTCAAAATCCTCAGCATTTGCCGGATAAATACCGCAGAAGACCATGGGTTTGACTTCTCGGAAGCCCGGCACCGGTTGTTCGCACGGACGGTCTACCAGGGTGACCGTATCCCCAACCTTTGTATCCTGCAGGCGACGGATGTTGGCAACAAAGTACCCAACCATACCCGCACTCAGTTCCCCCGCTCTCTGCCGCTTCAGTAACTTGACCCCCACCTCATCGACTTCATACACCTGCTGCGTTGCCCAAAATAGCACGCGGTCCCCCTCACGAAGCCTTCCGTCAAAGAGACGTACGTAGACGATAACCCCACGGTACGGATCAAACATAGAGTCAAAAATCAATGCCCGCAGCGGAGCTTCGGGATCCCCCTTGGGAGGTGGGATTCGCTCAATGATAGCTGGAAGCAAACGCTCAACTCCTGTGCCATACTTTGCAGAGATCAGAAAGATTTCCTCCGGCCGACACCCGATGAGATCAACAAGCTGCTGTTGCACAGCAGGAATCATATCGGCAGCGTTGGGCAAATCAATCTTGTTGATGACCGGGATAATTTCCAGCCCCGCCTCAACAGCCAGGTATAGATTGCTGATAGTTTGCGCCTCCACACCCTGACTTGCATCCACTACCAGAAGCGCTCCTTCACAAGCTGCTAACGAACGCGAGACCTCGTACGAAAAGTCCACATGACCCGGCGTGTCAATCAGGTTGAGAATGTACTGCTGCCCATCGGCAGCAGTATAACGCATCTGCACTGCATGGAGCTTAATTGTGATTCCCCGCTCCTGCTCCAAGGGATTGTCATCCAGAATCTGATCGGTGACCATTTCCCGAGAGCTCACACTCCCGGTGAGCTCCAGCAGGCGATCTGCCAGCGTGGATTTGCCGTGATCAATGTGCGCAATGATGCAGAAGTTGCGGATATGGGCCAACTCCTTTACCATGCTGCTCCTTGCGAAAGGGAGGCAATCCAACAGGGCAACAGGCAAAATTAGGAGCCAAATCCGATGCACTATGCTCACCAGCAGAGCACACACGGGCGATTGCCCCTCCCCTGGCTCTGCGGAACCATTGCTATTTTTGCGATAGCCACCGCCCGGATGGCGGAACCGGTAGACGCACGGGACTTAAAATCCCGTGGGGTGTAAACCCCGTGCGGGTTCGACTCCCGCTCCGGGCACAGGTTTCCGCTCAAAGAGACGGTCTAGCTCTTCACGAGGCAACTCCACCACCACCGGACGCCCATGGGGACAGACGTATGGCATCGTGCACTGCTGCAGCTCCGTTACAAGGGTAACCATCTCATGTTCCGAAAGAGGCTGCCCTGCTTTGATGGCTGCCTTGCAGGCTAAGGTTGCTAAAAGGCGCTCAACCACAGAATGCTGAGGGTCTGCCCCCTCCGCGCCTGCCTCCAACACTTCTATGAGGAACTGCTCTTCATGCCCTGCAGGGATATCGCTCGGGACAGCCACAAGCTCAACTCCGCCCGAGGGAAGATGCTGAAACTCAAAGCCAAGACTCCGGAGAATATCCCAAAGCTCCTCCACGACAAGCACCAGCGCTGGACTCAAGGACAAGGGCAACGGGAATAACAACCGCTGCGGTACCGCCTGCTTGCTCTCCCACCTCCGACGGAAGCGCTCATAGAGAATGCGTTCGTGAGCAACATGTTGGTCCACAATCCGAATACCCTCGGGGGTTTCCCAAAAGATGTACGTATTGTGCACCTGCCAACACCGAATGCCTCTCTCCAGTTCCGGAAAAGGGGGTGCCGTCTCCGAAGGTGTGGCCTTTACCTGTGGGTGAACACGCTGCAGCGGCGTGGGTACCCTTCCCCGAGGAAATTGTCCCTGAGAGCGAGGAGGCACTTGCGGCGGAGTAATCAATTCCCCTGTCAAACGGTTGACCAAAAGAGGCTGTCCCTGCCCCGTGTGTTCTACTACGATAGGGTCTTGCACCGCCTGCAGGGATACCACCGGCGCTAAATGGTGCTGCCTCAACGCCTCCGTGACTGCCTGGAGAACAGCTGCAAAGGCCTGGCGCTCATCCTCAAACTTGACCTCGTGTTTCTGCGGATGGACGTTGACATCCACGCGCTCAGGGTCCAGCTCAAGGTGGAGCACGAAGATTGGGTATGTTCCACTCTCTAGAAGATGCTCGTACGCTGTATACACCGCATGACTGAGTCCCTTGTGCTGGATCCAGCGGCGATTCAGGAAGAGAAACTGCTGTGCTCGCGTCGGACGGGCACATTCCGGATGTCCAAGAATGCCCCAGATTCGGAACCCCTCACGCTCCGTTTCAATCGGGATCATCCGACCAGCAAGCTCCTCACCGAACAAGGCAGCAAAGCGCTCCAGAAGCGTTCCCGGGGCAACATCCAGAATGAGCGCACGCTCATCCGCCAACACAAAGCGCACGGTCAGATGCCCCAGCACAAAGCGCGTGACCGTATCGGCTATGAGGCGGAATTCGGTCACATCGGAACGAAGGAATTTCCGACGAGCAGGGATATTGTAGAAAAGGTTACGCACCAATACCTGGGTTCCTACCTCGCCGGCGTACGGCTCAATCCGGGGTTCTGTCTCTGGCTCGGAAAGCAAGCGCCATCCTATCGGCTCCTCGGCCCGGCGGGTACGGATCTCCAGCTGCGAAACAGCTGCAATGGAAGCCAACGCCTCCCCACGAAAGCCCAAAGTCCGAATCCGATGGAGATCCTCCACACTACGGATCTTGCTTGTGGCATGGCGCCGAATGCAGAGCGCTAAATCTGCTCGGCTCATCCCGCAGCCGTTATCCACGACATGGAGCAAGCGTTTTCCTGCGTTATGCACCGTTATCGCAATGGTTGTAGCTCCAGCGTCAAGAGCATTCTCTACCAGCTCCTTGACGACCGACTCCGGACGCTGGACAACCTCGCCAGCTGCAATTTGACTTGCCAAAAACTCCGGCAGGATCCAAATCCGCTGCTCCTCCATCTACGCTCCCCTGCACGATTCAACGGCACAGACGCAGAGCTTTCCCTAGGATTGCCAATAGAGGCTTTCGGCGTTTCTTCCTACTTTTGTGGTGCATGTCTATCCAACGTCGGAGGAACAACGCCATGTCCCTGCTTCCTGCTTTTGGTGTAAGTACTTGCCGTTTCGGCACCCATCACCATGCCCGTCCTCTCATTGAAGCAACTCAGCGCCATGGCATCCATCTCTTTGCCACTGCTACAAGCTACGATGATGGCTTCGGAGAAGCTCTCTTAGGGGAACTCAGCACGCAGTTGGGGGCGACACCGACTGTTCTGGTCTCGCTGGGCTTTATTGAAGGAATGCTCTACCACCGGGCATTAGAACGGGAACACCGCGGCGAGCCCTATCCAGAGCTTGTCCGGTGGCGAGAAGGAGCCTGGCACTGCATTCACCCTCACTTCCTCCGGGAGCAGCTGACCGAAACGTACCACCGTCTCCGACAAGCATCCCCCATAGCGGTCCTCCTCCAACATCCCGAAGTTTTCCTGCAATGGGCTACAACCCAGGGCATTCCCCAGGAGGAAGCGCTCCACGAATTGCTGCGTCGCTTGGAACAGGCATTTGCCTTCCTGGAGCAAGAATGCCAGCAAGGACGCCTTTTTGCATACGGTATCCAGTCCGAGCAACTCCTCCCCACGGATACCTCCATTCCCTCCATACCCATTGCAGAGGTCCTCGAGCTTGCCCGTTCCATTTGCGGGGACGAGCACCACTGCCGCCTGTTGGCAGTCCCATTCAATCTCTTTGAATCAGCCATCGCAACTGAAGCCGTTGTCGAGAAACAGACCCTGCTGGAGTATGCAAGCCAGCAGCACCTCCACGTCATCGTGTACCGTCCGCTTACAGCACGCTTGAACGGCCGTCCTGTCCTGATTGCTGAACCCACGACGGCAAGTGGTAGCCTGGTCTCTGTTGAGCACATTCGGGGACAGCTCCGGGAATTTGTTCACACAGAAGTACAGCTCCTGCGTGCGCTCATGGAGCTCCCACTCGATGGTGTCCAGCGGGATATGGTGCGGGAGCTCCTCACGTTGAGCTTGCTGTTGCAAGAGCACTGGCACGAATTTGCCAGTTACGAAGACTGGCTGCACATGAAGACGGGATACCTGGCGGAGCGCTTCCGCTCGGTGAGCGCCGGCGTGGAACCACTCTTGACAGAAACAACCCGCCAGCCCTGGGAAGCTTATAAGGAACGCTTCCACCAGGCGCTGTCTGACATCACCCGCCTCTACGCAGCTCGGGCATGGGAGCGGGCACGTCGGCTGCGCACCGTCATAGAGGATGCCCTCCACCACTCGATCCCACCCGTTCCCTTAGCCCAACTGGCCCTAGCCCTGCTCCACCACACGGAAGGAGTGGGAACGATCATTGTATCCAGCTCTTCAGCCGACCACATTGCTGAGCTCGCTACCGTGAACTCTCTTTCCCTCCCACCCCTCAAACGCCAACAATGGCTGGACCTCCGATCGGCGCGCATTGTTCTTGAGCACGGCTTCTGAAATCGCATGGTCACACTTGTCCTGGCTGGGATAGCCGCTATCGCTCTCGGCTATTGGGAAGCCTCAACTATTTCGCTCCTCCGTCATACCCTCCGGATTCCTGATGGGGCTCCTAACATTCTCCTACTGGAGCAGCTAATAGGACGCGCACTTCGCATGGAAAAGATTCGGGAAGTAAGTACTTGCGTGGTCATCCTCATCCTCAGTATGATGACGTCCCGCAGCATACTCCACAGCGTTCTGCTCTTTGGCTGGACGTATGCGGTATGGAACCTGGCCTACTACGGTTGGCTGCGCCTACTGGTTCACTGGCCTCGGTCGCTCCTGCCGCTGGACATCCTCTCCTTTGTACCTCGTCCCTGGTTGGCGCCCGTGTGGCTTCCCATAATGTCCTCTGCCCTGATAGCACTGGGCTGCGGGGGTGCCCTCTTGTGGCTCACACTGTGGTGACTACGTCCCCAAGTGTATTCCTGCGTGGCAGATTTCTCGCAAGGTCGCCAATACCGATAGCACCGCCAAGAGACTCGTGCGGGGATTCTGCGGATGCGTGTGATTGCTGACGGTAATGCTGATTTCGCCAAAGGAGCCCCGAACATAGATCTCGTGCACATTGATCGTCAGCCGTGGGTCGGCAATGATCCGCACAAGGGTCCGTTCCGGACCAATGCCAGCAAGGCTGAGCGTTGCTGCAACGTTGATATTGGCAGGGAAATGGCGCACTGCCTCACAAGCCGGTCCTTCGTAGACCAGCATCGGCTCCCGAATATCGGAAGGATGCAGATGCAGGCGCTCCATGAGCGCCTCCGGTGCCAGCACCGAGGGATGCTTGCGCGTGGTGAGGATTACGGTCTCCACCTCTCCCCGATAAGCGGCTGCCTTGAGTCCGTCAATTCCTACAACACCACCGGAGGGAATATAGAGCCGCCGTCCGGACTGCGCCGCCAACTCCGGAAGCTGCGACCCAGGGGGCTCCAAGAGAGCCCCTACGCTGAGGATAAGCAAATCACAACCAGCGCCCAGAACATGCGCTCCGTATTCGTGGACAGCTTGCTGAGAAGCTGCCTCGACAACCAAATGGAGCCCCTCCGTCTGTAGAAGCGTGGTCACATCGGGAGCAACTGTTACCGGTGGCTGCAAAAGAGAAGCAACTGCTTCAGCTCGCTTCCTATCACGGTCGTAGACAGCTCGGAGGCGTGCCCCTGGAACTTCACCTCGTGTAAATGCCTCTACGACACTGGTGCCAATCGCCCCACAACCAATAAGCCCAACACCCACCGGCTCCGCCATAGAAGACCTCGTCCTGACCAACTGCGCATGAATTACCCCGCCATGGAGAGCTGTTCCCCGTGTCACCCCAGAGTGCCCTTACGGAACCTCCTGCTGACGCCACTTAATACTGCACCCTATTGCCGGATACTGCGGATAGGGCACCGGAAGTCCAGCAAGAATCGCATCCAGGGCTGCCCGCAAATCTTTTCCTGTCACCGGCAACCCATTGCCGGGTGTAGACTCATCAAAACGCCCGTGATACAGCAACCGGAGCTCTCCATCAGTGACATAGAACTCCGGCGTACACTGCGCCCCATATGCACGGGCAACTTCCTGCGTTTCATCAAACAGGTACGGGAACGGATATCCCAATTCCTGCGCCACCCGACGCATATTCTCCGGAGAATCCTCTGGGTAGGCTTCGGGATCGTTCGCGCTAATGGCAATGAAAGCAACCCCTTTGCTAATGTATTCGCGAGCCACCTCCACAAGCTTACGCTGGATGTGCTTAACATAGGGACAATGGTTGCACAGAAACATGATAACGGTCGCCCGATCCGATTTAAGCTCCCGGAGCGAGTACTTCCTTTCCGACACAACATCCACTAACTCAAATGGTGGTACTTGCATGCCTAAGGGGATATCTCGCGAGGTTACCGCCATGATACTCCTCCTCACGCCATAGACCAATACTTGTGCAAACTTACGACATCCCTCAATCACTTCCCTCCCGAACACATTCTGAAGGGAGTCATCCCGTTTGCCCCCTTGCGTCTCCTCAAATTTGCAACTTGTCAGTGGGTCTACTCAGAAAGAGCAACCGATGATACGGGATTTTCTCCAACACCTGGGACTCTACACCGACTTATACGAACTCACGATGGCTCAAGGATACTTCCTGAGCGGACGTGCCGAGATTCCCGCCGTCTTTGAGTACTTCTTCCGCACGAATCCTTTCAACGGTGGTTACGTCATCTTTGCGGGCTTAGGGGACCTGATTGATGCTCTCCAGTCCCTCCGCTTCCAGGAAGAAGACTTGGAATACCTTCACCGGCAGGGCTTCCGACAAGAGTTTTTGGATTATCTTCGTAACTTCCGCTTCCGGGGTACTCTTTGGAGCGTACGCGAAGGGGAGGTGGTCTTCCCCCGGGAACCAATTGTTCGCATTGAGGGCGGGCTGCTGGAGACACAGATTGTGGAAACCCTTGTCCTGAATATCCTCAACTTTGCTTCACTTATTGCCACAAAGGCAATGCGCATTCGCTGGGCTGCCGGTCCGCGCTTTATAGCTGACTTTGGATTACGGCGAGCCCACGGCTGGGGTGGCATGTTAGCAAGTAGGGCAGCATACATCGGAGGTGTTGACGCTACCTCCAATGTTGCTGCCGGCATGCTCTATGGCATTCCCATCACCGGCACCCAAGCGCACTCATGGATCCAAAGCTTCGGCGACGAGCTGGAGGCCTTTCGCACCTTCGCTCGCCTTTATCCTGACCGCTGCGTACTGCTCGTTGACACATATCACACATTAGAAAGCGGTCTCCCCAACGCGATCCAAGTAGCCAAAGAGCTGGAAGCCCAAGGCCATCGCCTCTTAGGTATTCGGATTGACAGTGGGGATCTGGCTGCTTTGAGCAAACGTGCCCGCCAGATGCTGGATGAGGCGGGATTGGCATACGTGAAAATCTTTACCTCTAACCAGCTGGATGAGTACGTCATCCGAAGCCTGCTACAGCAAGGTGCGCCTATAGATGGCTTCGGGGTAGGGACGCGCTTGGTCACAGCCTATGACTGCCCCGCCTTGGATGGAGTCTACAAACTGGTAGAATGCGCCGGACGCCCTACCTTAAAGGTATCGGATGATTTCACCAAAATCCTCCTCCCGGGTCGGAAGCAACTGTTCCGCTACTCCCACCCTGATGGAACCTTCGCCGCCGATGGTATTACCTTGGCCGAAGAAACTCCTCCTCCACTCCTTCAACACCCCTTCTTTCCTCTCCAACGCATCCCCGTCGATGGACTCACCGCCGAACCTCTGTTGACATGTGTCCTACAGAATGGAGAACCATGCCAGGGACTTCCATCGCTTGCCGGGATTCGCTCCTACGCCTGCGAGCGTTTCCGGCTTCTTCCGGAGGTTCACAAACGGTTTGAGAATCCCCACATCTACCCCGTGGGTATCAGCCCTCGGCTCTCGGAACTGCGCAATAGACTCGTGCAAGAGGCTCTTCGTCTGTGAAAACTGCCCGCTCCATCATGTTCCACATTCTCGTCGCCGCCCCATGAAGGCGCTGCTGATCGTGGATGTCCAAAACGACTTCTGCCCCGGCGGGGCACTCCCTGTGCCGGAAGGAGACGCCGTCGTCCCCGTCATTAACCGTCTCATGGATTCTTTCCCGCTGGTCCTGGCCTCTAAAGACTGGCATCCTCGCTCGACCGTCCACTTCCAAAAGTGGCCTCCGCACTGTATTCAAGGAACGCAGGGAGCAGAATTCCATCCCCAACTGCGGACCGATAAAATCCACCACGTCCTCCTCAAAGGCACCAGCGACCGGGACGATGGCTACTCCGCTTTTGAAGCAACAAACATCTCCTTGGCGGACTTTCTCCGAGAACACGGTGTGACGGAACTCTACATCACTGGTCTGGCAACGGATTACTGCGTGCGTGCAACCACGCTGGATGCTCTTCGGGAGGGATTCCGAACGTATGTAGTCACCGATGCCGTGCGCGCTGTAAACGTCCAGCCTGGTGATGGAGAGCGAGCACTCCAAGAGATGAAACAAGCAGGCGCCGTGCTTATTACCTCCGCCGATATCCTCGCATCGGCACAGGAACCTGTCTCGCCATAAAACTACTCGGGAAGGGCAATCTCATACGCCTTGCCTTCCGGAGGCGCCGGCAACCGGGACTGTAGAATCCACGGATTCAAGAGGCGAACATCCTTGTACCGCACCCCCTGTTGGCGTGCCCAAGTTGCAAGATCGGGAATTGCCTCTGCCCAACGCACCAGCCGAACCTGCGGCAGACGATACCAATCCTCCGGCGGTACATTAACCCCGTAAGCCGCCGCATGCTCTAACACATGCTTGATGGCAATGATACGATACACGTACCGAGTTGTCTCCTCGTTGAGGAAGGCATCATAAAAGCTGGAAACCCCTTGTGCGCGGAGCTGTGCCAGCAGATTCTCGTGTCCCATGTTGTAGCCAGCTACCGCCAGCGTCCAACTACCAAAGAGCCGGTAGCCTTGCTGCAAATAGCGCACGGCAGCTTCGGTGCTACGTTCAGGATGGCGCCGCTCGTCGACGAACTCGTCTACCTGTAGCCCCATCATCCGAGCAGTCTGCTGGATAAATTGCCATAATCCAACCGCCTGCTTCGGCGATTGAGCCGTCGGCAGAAGAGCGCTTTCCGCAATGGCGACATAACACAAATCCCGTGGCATCCCCGCCTCACGTAAGAGGCGTTCAAACAAGGGAAAGTACCGCCCCGCTCGTTTCTGATATAGCACCAATTGCCCTGGTTGCTGGAGAAGAAGGAGTACCTCCCGCTCAATTGCCTCTCTGACCTCCGGAAGTTCTAACGGAACCGACTCCCCGCAGAAATGCAATCTCTCTGGTAGCCGAAGCTGTGCAAGGGAACAAGGAGAGACAGGCTGTTGCAACCAGTCCTGCCATATCGCCTCGGAAGAGCAAAGACTCAAAAGCAGTGCACCGGGAATCAGCCACAGCATGAGGAGAGGGTCCGTTCTGTTAGACTGGGCAACTCCAGAAGGCGCGTACACCATCGTTGTTCATGTTCAGCGTTCGTTGCAGCGAAAAGAATTCCGCCGCGAGCGCAATGCCACCGGACGACTCGCTCAACTGCCGCAATCCCGCCAGTATCCAACGTCGCTGTGACTTCATCGACGGCTAGCAGCATCGGCCGATGCAGGAATGCCAAAGCGATGCGGACACGCTGCTGCATACCGGAAGAAAGTTCCGCAATCTGCCGGTGCAAGGCCGAGGAGAGCCCTAACTCCTGGGCGATCCATTGAGCGAACTGTCGATCCCACCTCCCTCCGCGCAGGGAAGCGCTCAGCTGGAAGAGCTCCCACGGGGTGAATTCCTCGTAGAGACGGAGAAACGGCCCTACAACACCAATTCCCCACCAAAGGCACTCCTGCGGACGATACCATCGCCTTCCAATCCGCACCCGGACTTCTCCCTCGGTAGGAACTGCAAGTCCGCACAGCAGCTTTATCAGCGTCGTCTTTCCTGCCCCATTCGGTCCCACAATGGCCATCGCTGAACCGGCCTCCAAACGCAACGTCAGCCCCCGAAAGACCCACTGACCGGGAACGTACGCCTTGCCCACCCCATGAGCCTCTAACGTGATCACGGCGCCCGCTGAACAACGATTTTACCCCACCGCTCTTGTCCAGCAATGCTGAGCCGGTAGACGTATACCCCCGGCTGCAGTTCAAGTGGACCAATACAGCATACGAAGTGCCGTTCCTGAATCTGTACAGAGGCAGAAAAGGTCGCTGCCCGATGCGACGATAGCGTGTAGAGTTCTACCTCCCCCCGTGCCTCTAATGGGACCGCCGCCGGTACAGGCAAACACACGTACGGATGAATCCCGACAACGTAGGGCTGCGGGTAGACCTCCTCTACGAACTCAAACGGAAAGCCGGTATTCCAGAAGAGATGCCGACAAAGTGGGCTCTCGCTCTGTAACCGTATTGAATACCTTGTTCCTGCAATCGGTTCCCCATCCGGAACGAAGCCACAGCTCATCACATACCCTGCCCCTTGCAACTGCCCCTGGAGAACAGCCGAGATGTTAGGATTGCTCAAGACGACGTCCAGCGTATCTGGTGTTTGTCGCTCCTCGGCAAAGAGCATTTGCAGGAACTGAAACTCAAAGGGCAACAACCGACCACTCCCTATCACAGCTGGTGGAGAAAAGCGCTCCACCGATGCAAAGCGTACCATGGGAAAGTCCGCTGCCTGAGGAAAGCATCCAGAGCCTGCTCGCGTGCCCGTATAATACAGGCACGGTAGAAAACTACACCATACCTCCGGTAGACCCATACGGGCGTACTCCCGAAGTGCTGTATCCAACGCCGCATACGGATGGCACCCCTCCCCAATATGCTCCCACATCCGCTGCATTACGCCATCCCCCCACCGCAGATACAGATAATGCCCGAAGATAGCGAACCGATATCCAGCAGCAGCATGGTCTGCTCTGCCAAATACATACTGCTCCGGCTTCTGGAAAAGATCCGGCAGAAATTGCTCATAGTCCCGTGTATCCGGAAAGAGGCGCCATTCCATAAACGTACTGGCAAGCTCATACAGTAGCGCCCCCTGCCGCACAATTCCATAGTTCCCGAATTGGATAGCATGGTAGAACTCATGCGCTATCGCAATCCGCAATGCTCGAGTTCCCGTCTCCCTGTAAGTCGCACGCCCGCCAACGGAGTCCAATGGACTGTAATCGTTGTCCAGCTTAAGAAAAGAGGTAAAGCGTGGCACAACCCCTTGCGGCAGTAAACGCTCTGGCACAGTTTCCCCGTAAAGTCCCTGCCTTCCCAGGTCAACGAAGTAGACATCATAGGCCCCCGACCCCCCCTCCCCGCCGTCCGACGGCGGTGGTGGATACCCAAGACTATCTACCAGTACTTCAAACACATACCGCAGCAGCACAGCAGCAGTATCAACGTAATCGGGCACTCCATTCCCATCACCATCTATATCCGGCACTGCATCGGAACCACTCAGCGTGTAATGGAGCCGAAAACGACCGTCGGCTGTTTCCTTGAAAAAAGGAAGGTTTGGGCGCTCGCTAACAACCCTCCCCAGAACCTCCTTCTGCACCCAATTCGGGAATCCACAACGCTCGGCTTTTGCCCATCCAAAGGGTACAATACACCAAAGCCCGAGCACTAATCCGACCCTACGAGTATAAAAAAAGCCCACTCTCTGAAGCCAAAGAGTGGGCTGAAGGGAAACGTACAGCCTCACCGCACAACGACCATCAATTGCCGCACAACGCCAGCGCTGGTCTCAAGCTGATAGATATAGCTTCCAGAGGCCAACCCCAAATTCTCTGGATTGACCGGCTGACTATACTCGCCCACAGGCATGAAAGCATCGGCCAATACTGCAATCGGACGCCCATAAAGGTCAAGCAGGCTCAGTCGCACCCACCCCTCCTCCAGCACTTGATACCGAATTGTTGCATTTCCCACAACCGGATGCGGCGACACTGCCCATAGGATAACACCGCTACCAGAGAGCCGCTCTGCTATCCCAGTCAGCACAACCCGGACTACATCACTCGTATCGGAACCACATTCATTGGTCACAACACAGAAGTACTCACCCTCATCCGAAGAACTCATGTTCGCAATCACGTATGTCGCATTCGTTGCCCCTGGGATAGGAACACTATTCCGATACCATTGATAACTCAGCGGGGATTCACCCGTGGCTTGAACACTGAGTTCAACACGGCTACCCGGAGCAAAGGTACCGCCCTGCGGCTGCTGAGTAATCTGAGGCGCTTCCTTGACCCGAACCGTCACAGACTGCGACTGCACACTCCCACAGGCATTTGTCACTTGTACGGAATACGTCGCTGTCTGAGTTGCAGTTCCTTGATACGCGGATTGGGTCGCCCCGGCGATTGGAGAACCATCCTGGAACCACTGATACTGCAATGGCTCTGTTCCGCTGGCCTCAACCTGCAGCGTAAACGTTGAGCCTCGGCACACCGCTGTACCGGTCGGTTCCGTCACAATTGTCGGCGGCACATTAACCTGAACAAGCGCTCTCTCCGAAATCACATTGCCACACGGGCTAATTACCACACACCACCACTCCCCCGCATCGCTCGGGGCTGCCGTCGTTGTATACGTTGCCTCAGTAGCTCCCGCAACGATAGAACCATTATGGTACCACTGATAGCCATCAATGCTCCCGGAAGCTTGCACAGAAAGTGTCAATTGCTGCCCAGCACAAAGCTCCTGGGAAGAGGGCTGCTGGGTGATCTGAACAGGTTGTGCAATCTGCACTTGAGTCTGAGCATCTTCCGTTGCTCCCGAGGGAACAGTCGTAACGACAACAGTGTACAACCCCGCATCTGCTGGTGTCACGTCAACGATTTGCAATGTATTGGTTTGCGTGCCCCTGATCCGCCCTCCATCCGTCAATCGTTCCCCGTCCTTGTACCACTGATACTGCAACCCCACCTCCCCAACCGGAGGCTCTGCTTGCACAGATAACACAAGAGTGTCACCACTGCATTGCCGTAGTGTGCTTGGCGGACGCTGCTTAATAATCGTCCCCGCCGCTTGTGCGATGGAGGGGATAAGCACCCCTACCACAATAAGAGCCCTGTACCATACTGTACGCCCTGTCATTGGAACTCCTCTGCCAGTTGGGACATTCCACTTTGCGCCACAAAAATACAAACCGGCAGGGGATTTTGTTTCCCCTGCCGGTCTAAGCGCTTGTCTTCTCACCTCACCACTACTACTACCTGCTGCCCCTTCACCTGCCCTGCCCGCTCCAATTGCACCA
>Ga0209289_100084_pt1 | contig 58180 bp, 49 predicted proteins | sample GXS110809BmetaG_FD_184121 | JGI IMG/M metagenome (GOLD analysis project Ga0209289, IMG submission 184121) | Hot spring microbial communities from Gongxiaoshe hot spring, China to study Microbial Dark Matter (Phase II) - GXS 110809B (SPAdes)... ... | reverse complement strand
GCGCCAACCAGTGGCCAAGTTGTCGAGGAGGCAGCGGCTTTTCCCGGGCAGGAGGTGCCCTGGCGGGATCGGTTCAAAAGCCTTCGGATTGAGACGGCGATCTTTTCCTTCCGTCGGGCTAGTGGGTGGAGGGGCTGCGGGGCCTCTCGCTTGTGTGGCTTCTCCGGTTGTGGGGACAGCTCTCCTGCGCCTCCCGAAATTCTTGGAAAAAGCGAAAATGGGGTTGACGGACAGATGGACAGTATGATTGTGATTTTGTCAGAGATGAACTATTGAGCAAGGCGGAGGAGGATGGGAAAACCCATTTCAATAGCTCGTCACTACCCAAGAAGGAGATCCGTATGATGATGCTTCGCCGCTTACGAAAGGAAGTCGCAACGATCCTCTTTTTCGCCCTCAAATACTTCGTCCCCTTTGGACCCTTTATCGTCAGCCTCTTCACAGTGAGTGCTTACCGGACGCAATCACCACTTGTTCTACTCCAATCATCTGAGCGCATCTTCCGCGAAGCGGGCTTTGTGCGATCCGCAGTCGCCTCAGGAGACGGCCACTTTCTCTACGTCTTGATCGCCGGGAGAGGCAGCGTCATCGTCTATGACGAAAGGCGTGATTCTTTCAGGGATATTCCAGCCCCCTCGCTCTCACCGGATGCTCTGGCCGTTGACGCTCAAGGCCGGATGTACCTCGCGGATACGGAGGCGGATCAGGTCGCGATCTTGAGCCCGTTCGGACAACGGCTCCGGACGTTCCGCGTTCCTCGTCCGCGTTCTCTTGCGGTGCTCCGTGATGGGCGCATCGTCGTCGCATCACCGACCGAAGGGGCTCTGCTTCATCTCTATGATTCTGCAGGGCGCAGGTTCAAGAGCTTCGGAGCGCTCAAGCTTTTCGATGAGACGAATCCGGTGCAAAATCGTTTCTTGAACAGGGGGCGGGTTCTCGTTGATGCTGCCGACAACATCTACTACGTGTTCGAGTTCGCTCCACGTCCGACCGTTCAGAAGTTCTCCAAGGAGGGGGAGTTGCTCTCGGAATTCGTCGTCGAAGGCCAGGCGGTGGATCTTCAGGTCCAGATGGCTCGTCGGTTCCTGGCGGCGAAGGACCCTCGCCAAGTGGGAGGCGTGGTGACCATCGCGTCGGCGACGCTCGATCCCGTGACCGGCCATCTTTGGATCGGCGTGAACGGTTCATCCCGATCCGGGATCCTGTACGAATATAGTCCCGAGGGGGAAAAGCTCCGCGAATACGCCTTCGTCTTCAGACCGACCTTTGCCGTCCTCGTTGGTCTGGAAGAGGTCGTCGTGAGGAGCCCGTGGATTTACGTTTTCACCCCAGCGGAGGCATATCGCTTCCATAAGGGTCGGGGCGCCGTTGGTGACTTCCGCGTCCTCGAGGAGGGGGATCGCTGTCCGATGGCGCAAGAGTGGTCTCCGTGTTCGACCAATTGTGGAACCCCGACGACGGAGGACGATAAAGATTGCAAGGCGGCTCTTCAGAGATACGTGTCTCCGACCATGCGCGTCATTCAGAACCACTGTACGATCACCACGACCTCTTGCTATGCGAGTGTGACGACATGTGATCCGACCGATGGCAGCCAGGTCTTTCATGCCATCGAGTTGGATTGCAACATCGGGGAGTTCCTATCGGAGTAAGCCACCCCCCGCAAGAGAGGAGGAGCGAGCGGCGTTCTCGGAGGCGCTCGTGGGAGGAGCGCTGGTTCGCTCGGCTGCAAAACTTCCGGCGTGTCTACTCTGAGCGGCTGGGTTGCGCCGCCCCGCGCAGGAGGCCTCCGAGGGAGAGCTCACATAACGACGGTTGGATCACTATGCTGAGGCTGGAGGAGTTGCGACCTCAAGCTGTCGTGCGGGGTTCCCTTCTGGAATCCCCTCAAGCGGGTGCTCCCCGCGAACCATCCGGTCATCGGCTGTGCCAGCTCGATTGAAGAGCTCAAGACGTTCGCTCGGCAGACGAAATTCGAGGGTGACATTTTCTTCAGCACCTGCGAAGAGGTAGAGGCGAGATTAAAGATCGGGGGTGGGATTTCACATTATCTGCTCGACGCGCACGGCGTATGTCGGGGCGTATGGACGGGGATGCCGGTGAAACCCGAATATGAGGAGAAGATCCTTGCCGAGATCGTGCAGCAAGTGAGGCGGTATTCTCCGTGAGTCACTTCCACCCCTTGCGGAGGGTAGCGGAAGCTCTTGGGAGTTTTCCTGACATGGCGCTAACCTTTGTCCTCGGAGGGAGGCGAACATGAGAGAATCCCGACCATCGCCTACAGCTTGGAGTCAGGAGTTGCTCCCTGCCTCTCAGAGTGAGAAATGGAGCTTCCGGTCATCTCATCGAGGGAGGAATTTTCTCGTCGGGCTTGTCGGAGGAGCGCTCATTCTCGGTGGAGTTCTCCCCTGTCGGGGGCAATCTGCCGCTCGGGTTCATCTCCTGCCGCAGGAACAATCGCAGGCGGTACGAAAGGACAACCCTCGGGAGAAGTCGAGCGAGTTGGAGAAGGAGCAGGGAGCCGAGGAGAAGAAAGGGGACGCCTTCCTGCTTGTGTAGGAAATCCTTGGGGAAGCCGAACGAATCGCCGATCCTCCGCAGCGGTTGCGGATTCGCATTCAGGCGGCTGATCTTCTCTGGGCGCTTGAGGAACGCGCCGGGCGTTCCCTGTTCGAGAGGTTGATGGGCGAGATCGCGCCTCTAGAGGTGAGAGTCGAGCGTGACAAAGAACGGGCGAGCATCGAGGCTCGGCGGGCGCTCTTTCGAGAACTCTTTCACCGAGTGGTTCGGCGGGATGCGAGATTCGCCGGTCGTCTCATCGAGCGGTTCAAGGGAGAGGCCGAGCGTTCGACAAGCGGGCTCACGCGGGAAGCACTCTATCAAGAGATGCTGGGGATATTGTGGGATGCGTCGTTGGCGGGGGAAACCTCGCGTGATGTCTCCCTTTTTGCCGACATGGTGAGTCGGGCGTTATCTCCGGGCCATGGGATCCCATCGGTAGTGAGCCTGCTTCTGACCTCGGCGGCGACGAGTGCTCCCGATGTGGGCGACGCTCTCTTTCAGGTGGTTTTTTCTCGTTTCGCGACGGTGTCCGAAGATTCAGCTCTGGCCGTTTTGGGAGCGTATTGGGGTCGTCGCTTTCGAGCGGCCGATTCGCTGGCGCCTCTGGAGCAGGAGGCGCGGGCGATTTTCGCACGAGCTTTGGCCCGGGCCGAATCCCTCTGGCAGCAGGCGCGAGCCAATCCAGCGATCGCCCTACGGCGCGAGACGCGCTCGTTTATTCGGTCTCTTGGCTCCGATTATCTTCCGCTTTTTCAGAAGTTCGAAGACCCTCCACGGGTGGCTCTCCTCACCCTCTATGCGCAGGCGCTCGCCCATGCGCTCCCGGTCGAGCAACGGCCCGCACGGCCGTGGAGCGAGGCCGAGGGCACAGTCGAAGAGCAGATACAAGAGATCGAACGAGAGCCCAGCGCCCGCATGCGGGATCGGCGCTTGCGTGAGCTGGCGCTCAAGAGTCCCGCCGACCAGGCTCGGAAAGTGGCCGAGAAGATCTCCAATCTCAAGATGCGGGAGACGACCGTGGAGGAGGTGAAGGTTCGGCAAGTGATGGACCAGGTGGCTCGCAGGCAGCTTGAGGATGCCCAGCGGACGGCCGAAACTCTGAGCGATTTCGGACTTCGATCGCGAGCGTTCATCGAGATCGCCCGCGCGTTTCTGAAAACCGGACAGGAAGAACCCGGTCGAACCCTGCTGGAGAAAGCATATCAGGAGGCCTTACGAGCAGCTCGAACAGCCCGACGCGCCGAATGTCTCTTTGAGATCGCTGGCCTCTATGCCCCTCTGGATTCGGCGCGAGCTTTCCATGTCCTGATGGACGCGAGTAAAGCGGCCGGTGAAGCAAAACCGGAAGAGAGCGTCACGGCGCGCGATGAAGCCTTTGGTGGAATCCTCTATGAGCCGGGAAAACTTTCGCTCCTCTACCGGCCCGACGTGGATCACATAACCCTCCCCTCAGAACTCGCGCTTCTTGCGCGGGAAGATTTCTACAGGATGCGGTCGGTCTCCTGGAGCATTCGATCGCCGGTGTTGCGCTCTCGGTTCCTGCTCATTTTGGCGCAGTGGCTTGTGGAAGAGGCCACGAGAGAGCACAAGGACGATTGATCCCCGGATAGGACCCTTTGCCGGGTGCTTCCGACGTTTCCCTTCGTCTCCGTGAGCTATAAAGAATATTGAGCTCGGCCGACCTCGGTGGATTCTCTTGGCGAGAATCATCATGGAGATGGGCTGTGCGCGTGTGGATGTCGTATTCTGAGGCATGCGTTGGCGATCGTCGTGGGGTCGGATATAATCGGGTTTTCAAGGCCATGAAGCGGCGGGTACTTTTCATCTGCACGGCGAATCAGAATCGTTCGCCGACGGCGGAGGCGCTGCTGGCGCGGAGTCAACGATATGAGGCGCGTTCGGCAGGGATATCGCCGCTGGCCACGCGTCCGGTGACGCGCGATCTCCTGGAGTGGGCCGACCTCATCTTCGTGATGGATGAACGATATGATCGCCATCGGACGCAACTTCTCGAACTCTTCCCTGAGGTCGAGGGGCTCGCCGAGAAGATCATCGTCCTGAACATCCCGGACATCTACGAGCGGGATTCGCCGGAGTTGATCGCCCTCCTTCGACAAAGACTCCAGCATTGGCTGCCGGACCTAGATGTCTGATCGCTCTTATCCCGATGTAAGCGTTGTCATCCCGACGTGGAACGGGCGTCATCTGCTCGAACGATTTCTCCCTTCGATTGTGGACGCCGCAAGCGCTTATCAGCGGGAGATCGGGGCGCGCATCGAAGTCGTGATCGTGGACGATGGGAGTGAGGATGGGACGTCGGAGTGGATCCGCGCGAACGCGCCGCCGTTTGTGGAGGTCATTGTGAAGTCGGGGCCAGAGGGATTCGCGCCAACGGCGAACGTGGGGGTTCGTCGCGCGCGGTTCCCGGTGATCTTCCTCCTCAATAACGATGTGGCCGTGGAGCGGGACGTCCTCTTTCATCTCGCGCCGCACTTCTCCGATCCGGCGGTTTTCGCCGTGACCTGTCGGGCGCTCGACCCACGCACGCGCGGGCTGGCCAGTGGGGGGAAGCTCGGCCGATTCCGACGTGGGTTCTGGCGAGTGCACAGGGACTATGACGTTGTGCTCGAGGGGGAAGCATCTGGCGTTCGGTCGTCTGGACCTTTCGGCGCGTGGCCCTCGCTGTTGGCCAGCGGTGGGTTCTCGGCCTTCGATGCGGAGAAGGTGCGTCAGCTCGGGGGATTCGATGAGCGGCTGCGACCGTTCTATTGGGAGGATGTAGATCTGAGCCTGAGGGCGTGGCGACGTGGATGGCAGATCCGCTACGAACCGCGCGCCGTCGTGTATCATGAGGCGAGCCGGACGATCGAGCCGCGTTTCTCGCGGTCCTTCATTCGACGGGCGAGCGAACGGAATCGGCTGCTCGTTCACTGGAAGAACCTCGACGAATGGGATTGGCTGCTGGAGCACGTGGTGGTCGTCGCCGCGCTCGCTTTGACGATCCCGATTCGGTGGGATTGGGCCTTTGGGGCGGCGCTTGTGGAAGCGCTTCGGGAATTGCCAGCGGTGTGGCGGGATCGGCGTCGAGAGCGGAGCGCACGGCGCTGGTCTGGGCGCGACATCGAACACTTCTTTCACATGTTCCGCAGCTTCGTCGGCGGCGGCTAGGCGTTCTCGGCGCTCCTGCAGTACAATACGTGGCCGCCGGTCAGAGGCTCGTGTCTCGCCGTGGGGGAATGCCCGGTTGAAGCGTCATCTGCGTTTGGGGGAGAGGAAATGGCGGAGAAGGAGCAAATCAGGCAGGAACTGGTCGAGTTGGAGAAGCGGCTGGAGGAGCTGTCGCAGCGGGCGACGACGCGGGAGGAGCAGGAGGAGCTGACGGCGCTCAAGCAGCGCGTCGAACGGTTGCGCGAGCAGTTCGTGCGCCCGGTGACGGCGATGGATCGGGTGAAGCTCGCGCGTCATCCCGATCGCCCATACACGCTCGATTTCGTCTCTTGGATCTTCGAGGATTTCATTGAGATTCATGGCGATCGGCGCTTCGCCGACGATCCGGCGATCGTATGCGGTCTGGCGCGATTCCACGGGGAGCCGGTGTTGGTAGTCGGCCATCAAAAAGGGCATGATTTCAAGCAGCGACAGTTTCGCAATTTTGGGATGCCGAAGCCCGAGGGGTATCGTAAGGCCCTTCGAGCGATGAAGCTGGCTGAGAAGTTCCATCGGCCGATCTTCTCCTTTGTAGACACGCCGGGCGCGTATCCGGGGGTGGATGCCGAGGAACGCGGTCAGGCTGAAGCGATCGCCTATAATCTTCGCGAGATGGCGCGCTTGCGCGTCCCTATTGTCGTGACGATCACGGGGGAAGGAGGGTCCGGCGGCGCGCTGGCCATCGCTGTAGGCGACATCATCCTCATGTTGGAGAATGCGATCTATTCGGTGATCTCGCCCGAGGGATGTGCGGCCATCCTCTGGAAGGACGCGAGCAAGGCGGATCTCGCGGCTGAGGCCCTCAGGCTCACGGCGCCGGACCTCCTTGAGCTTGGGGTCATTGATCGAATCGTGCCCGAACCGCCCGGAGGCGCGCACGCGAATCCGCGGCAGATGGCGGAGATCCTCGATCGGTTCCTCGTGGAAGCTCTGGCGGAGATACGGGACCTATCGATCGAGGAGCTCGTGGATCGGCGATATCGGAAATTCCGGGCCATGGGGCAATACATGGAGCTCAGTGAGGAGCAGCTGCGTGCTCTCCTCAGAGGGAATGCGGGATGAAGGCTCACACACCCTGAAGCTCTGCGATGACCTGTTGTCGCAATTCTTCAAGGCGTTCGCTTCGAGAGACGGGGTATTCGGCCGCATCCTTCAAACGGCGGTAGGCTTCCGGCAATCGGCGCACGTTCTCCAACGTCCGCTCTCGAATCTCCTCCAGCGTGGGCAAGGGCGTGACGAGGCGGCCTCCGCGCATGATCTCCTCAAGCAGCGGAAAAGCGTCGGGAGGTGGGGGCTCATCGGCCAAAGCGATCACGTCGGAGAGGAAACGGCCTTCGGCGTCCGTTCTCCTCCAGACTTGCTTGCGGCCCGGATAGGTCGCTTTCTCCGTGCTCAGCTTGATCTTATAGAGGATACGACCGTCCACCTCTTCCTCCACGAGCTTATAGACACCGCCGAGGGTTGGGGCATCGTAGGAGGTGGAGAGCTGCGTGCCGACGCCGAAGATATCGATGGGAGCTTCGTGCTCGAGGAGATCAGCGATCTTATATTCGTCCAAATCGCCGCTGGCGATGATCTTGGTTTCGGTCATGCCGGCTTCGTCTAGGATCGCGCGCACTTGTTTGCTCAGCGTCGCGAGGTCTCCGCTGTCCAGTCGCACGCCGCGGACGACCGGGCCGAGAGCGGTCGCCTTCCGTGCCCCTTGGAGTGTATCGTAGGTGTCAATGAGGAGGATCGTTGTTTCCGGAAAGACGCGGAGATAAGCGCGGAACGCATCCAACTCGTCTGGGAAAGCCATGTTCCACGAATGGGCGGCCGTCCCGTAGATGGGGATGCCGAAGAGGTATCCGGCCTCGACGTTCGACGTCCCGACGCAGCCTCCGATGTAGGCCGCGCGAGCGGCGTAGAGTGCGGCTTCCATGCCGTGCGCGCGGCGCGCGCCGAACTCGATGATGGCGCGTCCTCGGGCGGCGTCCACGATGCGCGCCGCCTTGCTCGCGATGGCGCTTTCGAAGTTGAGGTACGCGAGCACGTAGGTCTCCAAGATTTGGGCCTCGATGATCGGTGCTGTGATCCGCAGGATCGGTTCGTTCGGGAAGAAGATCGTCCCCTCGGGCATGGCCCAGACGTCGCCGCGAAATCGAAACTCGCTCAGGTAGTCGAAGAAGGCATCCGAGACATGTCGGAAGACCGGCAGACGGCGGAGGAATTCGAGATCGCGGGGGGAGAATCGCAGCTCGAGTAGATATTCGATGACCTGCGCGAGTCCAGCTGCGACCAGATACCCCCGGTTCGGCGGCATCCATCGCACGAACACTTCAAACGTGGCGGGATGGTTCATCCGATTCTCGAAGTAGGCCGCCGCCATCGTCAGTTCATAGAGATCGGTCGCCAGCGCGTAGGATCGCTCTCGCATTCGGAATCCCTCACCGGAGTTTCGCCAGAGAAATGTAGCCCAGCTCTCCGGTCGCGTCAATTCGAGCGCGCGATCCGTCTTCGTTCGCGTCTTGCGCAAGCGATCGGGAATCGCGCGTTAACGCGGCGCCAGGCGGTGATACCGATGGTTTCGTTGTGCTCGGGAGAATGGCGTGCCATACTCTTCGACTTGGAGGCGGCGATGAGGGAGAAACTGCTCGAAGAATTGGCGAGCGTTTCGGCTCGCGTTGAAGTCGATGTGGTTCTCGAGGACCTTGCGTTCTTGGACGCCGAGGCCGCTTGGTGGCCTTCGGACGTGCGACGTCACGTCTTGGCCGATGGGCTTTATCGGCGACGATTCTTCGACAGTCTCGACGCGTGTCGCGCGATGGCCGATCTCTGGATTCGGCTGAAGGCCTATTTTGGCCTCTCGCATCCGTATTTCGTTCGTCTCCTCATTCATGAGCTGAAGCATTACGGTGAGGCGAAGACGGTATCTTCCCCAGCGCGGGTGGGATGAATGGGGACGGTGGGAAGGAGGACTCCCACCGCCCCGGGGGATGGGGGCTACACCATTAGCGCGTGAGCGTCCAACTCACGCGGGAAGAGAGAAGTCCTGTTGGGTCCCGACGGACGAATGGGGTCGGATCGGTGACGACCACCGTGATCGTGTGCCGGCCCGCAGAGAAGGTCGCGATGGGGAGATGGAGGCGTGCTTCGTGATAGTCGAGCGGGAGGCCATTGACGAACCATTCTATTCGTAGCGTCCCCGGCGCGGGCTCCAAAGGGATCACGCGGAAGATGAGCATATCCCCAGCGACCTCTGCGATGGCTGTTGGCGGGGGCGTGACGGCTTCGATCGGGCGAATGTAGAAATAGAGGCGGAGCACATGCTGCTCCAGGCAGACGGAGCAGAATGGCTGGCCGAGCGTTCGCATCTTGCATGTGCGCGCGGGGCGAAAGACGCCGCGCGAGGCGCCGAGTCCCCCCTCGAATAATCCCACGCCCGAGCGGGACTCGGGCGTGGGCAGGGGCTGGGATTCCTCGATCCAGTGCTCCCACTTTCCCACTCGCCGAAGGCCTTCGCGCGTGCGTTGGAGCGTGACGTTCGCTTTCGTCGGCTCGCGCAGGGGCGGGGCTGAGGGGCCATCACTCTCATCGGCCAGGAAAGCGAAGGAATGGCCCAGCTCATGCAGCAGCAATTCTGGTCCCAATGCGTGCGTCGTGACGACCGAGATGTTCTTCAGCGGCCCGGAAGAGCCACCGAAATCTCGTTCGTTCACGAGGACGACGATGAGATCGGCTTCGGGGACGAGAGCGGCCGCGCGGTAGATCTTGTACTCGCTCTCCACGGGGGCATACACGGCGTTCGGCACGCCCTCGAAGTCGAACGTCATATCCAGCGCCGTATCGCGATCGAGCCCGAGGCTCGGCCGATCAATGCCCGAATCTCGAGAGATCACGTTGACCTTGTGAATGTTGATGGCGTGGCGGTAAGCGGCGTAGGGCGGGGTCTTCAGCAGATGATCGGCGAAGGCACGGACGTCTCGGTCGAACTTCTCCATCTCCGTCGCGCGGTAGCCGTCACCCAGAAAGACGATATCCAGGCGATTACCTGATGGCCCCGTGCGGATCACCGTCTGCGTCGTGTAGCTTGGCAACGCGCCGGTTACGTCGAGCGCCTCTATTGGGGGAGCAAGAGGGAACGTGACCGTGGGGAAGTCGTCTCCTGAGATGCGAAGTCGGGCTGCTCCTTCTTCATATGGCACTCGAAGTGGGAAGATCGTCTCCGGCAGAAGAAGCGTCTCGCTGTAAACAGACCCATCGTCATTGACGTGGTCCACATGAATGAGACGCGGGTCGTCGAATTGACCGGCGAAAAGGATTCGCCCGTCCCCAGTTTCCAAGACGAATCGGAAGGTCCCGGAGGCCGGGAACGCTGGCGGGAGAGCAGACAGCGGGTGGATTTGACTCCCGACGAGCTGGAATTGTGCTCCGTCATAATGCAACCAGAGGAGTTGCCACGTTGGCATGGACGACGGCGGACGAGCAGCAACGGTTTCCGGAATGTATCCCAAGGCGCATCCGATGCTGACGCTGAGTGCCACGATCTTCTTCATCCCCATCTCACACCCTCCGCCAAAAAGTGGAGGCAATCGGCGTGCCGAAGCCGTGCGTTTGGAACCGCGGGCGCTTCGTCCCATCGCGATGAGCTCAAGTCTTCCCATGCCGGAGGATTTCTCAAGAGGTAAGCTGCACCCAGAGGATGGACTTCGCGCCGATCGCTCGATCCCCAAGCGTTTCACGCTTTCCCGGATCGTTTCAGGGATGAAACCTTTCGCCTGGTCTCTTCAGGGACGCCCGTGAGGCGGAAAGGGGGTGATCCTTCGTGTGTGAGATCGTCCGTTACGAGGAAGTTCCCTCAGGGGACTCCGATTGGGAGACGAATCGTTTGGCGAGCCCGTACTTTTTCATCTTTCGCCAGAGGGTGACGCGGCTCATGCCGAGGTCGCGGGCCGCGCGTTCGAGGTGACCGTCGTTGCGCTGGATCGCCTGAAGGATGAGATCGCGTTCGACTTGGTTCAGGACGGTCGCGGTCTCTCGCTCTTCCTGAGCGATCGGCGCGATTCGCACATGAACGGGGAGATCGGCCGGGGTGATCCATTGGCCGGAGGAGAGGGCGACGGCTTGTTCGATGACATGGCGCAGTTCGCGCACGTTTCCAGGGAAGGCGTAATTCATCAACGCGGTCATAGCCGCTTCGCTGAAGCCCAGGATCGCCTTCTGATCCCGTTGGCAGAACTGGCGGAGGAAGTGGTGTGCCAGCAGAGGAATATCTTCGCGCCGGGCGCGCAGCGGTGGGAGATGAATGGTAACGACGTTGAGCCGGTAGTAGAGGTCTTCGCGGAACTCGCCGCGCCGAAGGGCATCTTGCAGGTCTCGATTCGTCGCGGCGATGATCCGCACGTCCACGGAGACCTCGCGGTTCTCCCCGAGGCGGCGAATGGTCTTGTTTTCGAGCACGCGCAAGAGTTTGGATTGGACCGAGAGCGGGATCGAGCCGATCTCATCGAGGAAGAACGTTCCGCCAGCCGCCTCTTCAATCAAGCCTTTTCGGCTCACGACAGCACCGGTGAACGCGCCTTTGGCGTGTCCAAAGAGTTCGCTCTCCAGGAGCTGTTCCGGCAAGGCCGCGCAATTGACCGAGATGAATGGTCGTGAAGCGCGACGGCTCAGGAGGTGGATCGCGCGAGCGATCACGTCCTTACCCGTTCCGGTCTCGCCAGTGAGCAAGACGGTCGCATCAGTCGGAGCGACGCGTCGCACTTTCTCCAGGACCTGAAGGAATGGTGGGCTCTGACCGACGAGATTCTCGATCCCGAAGTGGTGGAACAACTCTTCGCGCAGCCATCGGTTCTCGCGTTGCAGGCGCTTTCGCTCCAGGACGTGCTCGACGCGCAGGCGAAGTTCATCTACCGGGAAGGGTTTGGTGATGTAGTCGCAGGCGCCGAGCTTCATGGCCTGCACGGCCGTCTCGATCGTCCCGTAGGCCGTCATCATGAGGACTTCCGTCTCCGGGGAGATCTCCTTGATAGCGCGCAGCAGGTCCATGCCCGAGAGCGGGGTCATCATGAGATCGGTGATGACGAGGTCGAAGATCTCTTCGCGCACTTGGTCCAAGGCTTCTGGGACGTTAGCCGCCGTGCGGATGTCGTACTCCTCATCGGCGAGCGCCTGCTGGACGAACGTTCTCACACTCGCTTCGTCATCTACGATGAGGATCTTGAACATCGCTTCCCCTGCTCCCCGATGTGCCGCGCATGGCGCTTCTGAGAGGCGAATTATAGAGGAGCACAAGCGGGAGGGGAAGGGGCGGGGGGAGATCGCGAGGTCTTTGCTCCGGCTTGAGGGATCGGACTATAATTCAACCTTTGGTGAGGGCGCGCTATGAAGTTCACGCTCGTCTCCGATTATCAACCGCGTGGCGATCAGCCGGAGGCGATCGAAGCCCTCGTGCGAGGAGTGCGCGAGGGGAAACGCTTTCAAGTCCTCATGGGCATCACGGGCTCGGGCAAGACGTTCTCGATCTCGAAGGTCATTGAGCAGGTGAATCGGCCTGTACTCGTGATGGCGCACAATAAGACGCTCGCTGCGCAGCTCTATCAGGAGTTCAAGAAGTTCTTCCCCTACAATGCCGTCGAGTATTTCGTGAGCTACTACGACTACTATCAGCCGGAAGCCTATATCCCGGCGACCGACACGTATATCGAGAAGGAGGCCATCATCAACGAGGATATTGATCGGCTGCGGATGTCGGCGACGCGGGCGCTCTTCGAGCGGCGGGACGTCATCATCGTGGCGAGCGTCTCCTGCATCTACGGCCTGGGGGATCCGAACGAGTACTACGGGATGCTGTTCTGGGTGCATCGGGGGCAGACGCTCCCGCGTTCGGAGTTGCTGCGGCGGTTGGTCGAACTGCAATATGAACGGACTGAAGACGAGCTGCGGCGGGGCACATTTCGCGTGCGGGGGGATGTGGTCGAGGTCTATCCGGTGGATCGCGACCTGGCCGTTCGGATCGAGCTGTGGGGGGACGAGGTAGACGCGCTCGCGACGATCGATCCGCTCTTTGGAGACGTGATCGAGCGCTTAGATCGCGTGGCGCTCTATCCGAAGACGCACTTCGTCACGCGCCGCGACGTGTTGCGTCGGGCCATTCGCTCGATTCGGGAGGAGTTGGAGTGGTGGTGGCCACAACTGGAGGCGAAGGGCAAGCGGCTGGAAGCGCAGCGGATTCGGGAGCGGACGCTCTACGATTTGGAGATGCTGGAGCAGTTCGGATACTGTCGTGGGATTGAGAACTATTCCCGGCATCTGACGGGACGGCGGCCGGGTGAACCTCCGCCGACACTGCTCGACTATCTCCCCAAGGAGGCCCTCATCATCGTGGATGAGAGCCATCAGACGATCCCACAGATTCGCGGCATGTATCATGGGGATCGTTCGCGAAAGGAGACGCTCGTGGAATACGGTTTCCGGCTGCCGAGCGCGCTCGACAATCGGCCGCTGACGTTCGAAGAGTGGGAGGCGCGCGTCGGGCAGGTCATCTTCGTCTCGGCGACACCGGGTGAGTATGAGTTGGAGAAGGCCGGTGGAGAGGTCGTCGAGCAGGTCGTGCGTCCGACGGGTTTGCTTGATCCGGAAATCGAAGTGCGCCCCGTGCGCGGGCAGGTGGATGATCTGCTCGAAGAGATCCGTCAACGAGTGGCGCGCGGCGAACGCGTGTTGGTGACGACGCTCACCAAGCGCATGGCCGAGGATCTCTGTGCCTATTATGCGGAGCTCGGAGTGCGCGTTCGGTATCTCCACTCGGAGATCGACACGCTGGAGCGAGTCAAAATCCTGCGCGATCTCCGGCGCGGGGACTTCGACGTCCTCGTCGGCGTGAATCTCTTGCGCGAGGGGCTCGATCTGCCGGAGGTCTCGCTCGTCGCCATTCTCGACGCCGATAAGGAGGGGTTCTTACGCTCGACGCGCGCGCTCATTCAGACCATTGGGCGGTGCGCGCGGCATGTCAATGCGAAGGCGATCCTCTATGCTGATCGCCTCACTGAGTCCATGGCGCAAGCGATCCGCGAGACGGAACGGCGTCGGGCGAAGCAACAGGAGTACAATCGACGGCATGGGATCACGCCGCAATCGGTCGTTAAGCCCATCGAGGAGACGCTCGTCAACATCATCGAGGCCGATTACGTGACCGTTCCATTGGACGAGGAGGACGAGGGAGTGATGACGGAGGCGGCCCTCGAAGAGCGCATCCGGCAGTTGGAGGCGGAGATGCGAGAGGCCGCGCGACAACTGCAGTTTGAGCGAGCGGCCGTGTTGCGCGATCGGATCAAGGAATTGAAGCGTCGACTGCTGGAGGTCCCCAGTTGAGCATCTCGCCAAGGAGAGGGGGAGGGTGACGGTTCGCTTCCTCACGGCCGGGGAATCGCATGGTCGGGCGCTTCTGGCCATTGTGGAGGGGTTTCCGGCCGGATTGTCGGTGGACGTCGAGTTCATCGCACAGGAGCTTGGGCGGCGGCAACGGGGATTCGGGCGCGGCGCTCGGCAACGGATCGAGCGCGATCGCGCCGAGATCCTGAGTGGCGTACGACACGGGCGCACGCTCGGATCGCCCATCGCGCTTCTGATCGAGAATCGGGATTTCGCGAATTGGCAAGAGGTGATGGCGCTCGAACCGCGCGCGTTCGAGGACGAACGGAAGGCGCGGCGCGTCGTGCGCCCTCGGCCTGGACATGCCGATCTGGCCGGGGGGTTGAAGTACAACACGCATGATTTGCGCGACATCCTCGAACGGGCGAGTGCCCGCGAGACGGCGGCGCGCGTGGCCGTCGGTGCATTGGCGAAGTTGCTCTTGCGCGAGTTCGGCATCGAGGTGAGCAGTCATGTCTTGATGGTCGGGGGGGTGCCCGAGCAGCCGCGCGACGATGTCTCGTGGGAGGAGATTCGAGCCATCCCCGAGGATTCGCCTTTGCGCTGCGTTGATCGCGAACTGGAAGCGCGGATGATCGCGCGCATTGAGGAGGCGATGCGCGCTGGAGACACTGTAGGCGGCCTCTTTGAGATCGTGGCGCACGGTGTGCCCCCTGGCTTGGGCACGCACACGCAGTGGGACTTGCGATTGGATGGACGGCTGGCGCAAGCGGTCATGTCCATTCAAGGCGTGAAGGCCGTCGAACTCGGCCTTGGTGTGATGGCCGCCCACTGGCCCGGCTCGCGCGTCCACGATGAGATCTTCTACGATGCGGCCGAGCGCCGATTCTACCGGAAGACGAATCGCGCCGGCGGCGTCGAAGGGGGGATCAGCAACGGCGAGGAGATCCGCGTGCGCGGTTATTTGAAGCCCCTCTCGACCTTGCGGCGGCCGCTTCGCAGCGTCCATGTCGTGACGAAGGAGCCAGCCGAAGCCGCCTTCGAGCGTTCGGATGTGACGGCCATCACGGCGGCCGGCGTGATCGGCGAAGCGATGGTGGCCATCGTGCTCGCGCAAGCGATGCGCGAGAAGTTCGGCGGTGATTCGCTCCAGGAGATGAAGCGACAATTCCTCGCGTATCAGGAACAGCTGCGGGCATATTGAAGCGGAATGGCGGTGGCGGAGATGAGATGAGCCGGTGGATGTTTCGCACGCTTTCGGGGAGTGGGGACTCGGGGAGATTCCGCCGGCACGCGTGGAGCCGAATCCTCGCGGCATGGCGGCGCCATCGGCGTGTGCTCGCCGCGGGCCTCGGATGCATCCTCGTGGGGAACGCCATCGGCCTGACGGCGCCGACCGTCGTGCGTTATGCGGTGGATGATCTGGCGCGAGCGACGACGGCGGAGAAGTTCTTTCGCTATGGACTCTTGGTGATCGCCATCGCTCTGGGACAGGGGGTCTTCCTCTTCTGGCAGCGGCGATTGCTCGTCGGGATGTCGCGGGACGTCGAGTATGAGCTGCGGAACGAGTTCTTCGCGCACCTGGAGCGGATGGGGCCGAGATTCTTCCACGACTATCGGACGGGCGATCTCATGTCACGAGCGACCAACGATCTGAACGCTGTGCGGATGTTGGTCGGGCCGGCGCTCATGTATTCGGTGAATGCGCTCGTCGTGTTCGCACTCGCGCTGCCGCTGATGATTCGGGTGAGCGGACGGCTGACGCTGTTGGCGTTGTTTTCTCTCCCGTTGGTCTCGGTCGCGACGAAGCTCTTCGGGGCGCGCATCCATGCGCATTTCGAGCAGGTGCAGGAGCAACTGGGGCGCCTGAGCACACGCGCGCAGGAGAATTTCGCGGGCGTGCGCGTCGTGCGCGCCTATGGACAGGAGGAGGCGGAGCGTCGCGCCTTTCGCGCTCTCAATCGGGAGTACGTGCGGCGCAACCTGCGCCTCATTCGATTGACCGGGCTCTTCTATCCCACGCTCGCGGCGCTCATCGGACTCGGATCAGCGGCCGTGCTCTGGTATGGCGGCCGGCTCGCCCTCGAGGGGGCGATCAGCGTCGGCCAATTCGTGGAGTTCCATCTTTATCTGGTGCGGCTCATCTGGCCGGTGATCGCCATGGGCTGGGTCGTGAATCTCGTCGAACGCGGATTGGCTAGCATGGGGCGCATCGTGGAGATTCTGGAGCGGGAACCCGAGAGCCGTGACGTCGCGCCCCTCTTTCTTCCCGAGAGCGACGACGGGTGGATCCCGCAGGGGAAGATCGAGATTCGTCATCTGACCTTCAGCTACGATGGCCGAGCGCCGGTCTTGCGCGATGTCTCGTTGGTGATCGAGCCTGGAGAGACGGTGGCCATTGTCGGACGGACGGGGTCGGGGAAGACGACTGTGGTGAATGTACTCACGCGGCTCTATGAGCCGCCGCCTGGGACGGTCTTCCTCGATGGGCGGGACGTCCGGGAAATCCCCCGCGCGCAGCTGCGCGCTGTGCTCGGCGTCGTGCCGCAAGAACCCTTCCTCTTCAGCCTGAGTGTGGCCGAGAATCTCGCGTTCGGTGCCGATTCGGTCAGCGAGTCGGAGATCGTGGAAGCGGCGCGATGGGTCGGCCTTGAGGAGGAGATCCGGGGATTTCCCGAGGGCTTTCGTACGATCGTGGGCGAGCGGGGGATCATGCTCTCCGGGGGACAGCGGCAGCGCGTGGCGATCGCGCGCGCGCTCCTTCGGCGGCCGCGCGTCCTCATCTTGGATGATGCCCTCTCGGCCGTGGATGCGCACACGGAGGAACATATCCTCGCGCAGATTCGGACGCTCATGCCTCAGCGCACGATACTCTTCATCTCCCATCGCTTGTGGACGGTGCGCGAGGCGGACCGGATCGTCGTCTTGGACCGCGGACGCGTGGTCGAACAAGGGACGCACGAGGAGCTGCTCGCGCGGGGCGGTGTCTACGCCGAGTTGTATGAAGAGCAGCTCTTGGAGGAGGAGCTGGCGGCGAGCGAATGAGGGTTCGGTTGGTGATCGGTCCGGGAAATCGTTGGAGCTTCCAAGCCGAGCCGGAAGACGAGGCGGAGGCGCATCTTGAACCCTCGTTCGGTTCGAGCGGGATGTTCGCGCGGCTCTGGCAGCGGCTCTTGGCCGAGTATCATCATGCGCGTCGCGCGATTGAGACGACGGAGCGAATGCGATGGATTCGGGAAGGCCTTCGCCGGCTCGAAGCGCGCGTTGATCCGAGCGAATCTTTGTTGCGACGGATGCGCACGGCGACGGAAGTGGTGCTGGTGTATCCGGAGTCGCTCTCGGCGGCGCTCGTGCGGCGTCGGTTCCTGCGCTTCCTCCGGCGTCGGTCGCGCGCACATGCGCGCGGGATGGCGCTCAATGCACTCCTTCTGCCGGTGACGGCGGCGATGGCCGTCTTGCCAGGGCCAAATGTCTTCTTCGCGTGGAACGCGTATCGGTTCATCGCACACGCCCTCGCGCGACAGGGGGCGCGGCGCGTCTTGCGCGGAGAGTGCGCGCTGCGCGCGCAAGCGGCGGCGGAGGGGGATGTCGTCGCGAACGTGGGTCCGAGCGCGTCGCACAGTGTGCGAGACGGGGGGTGAGGGCGATGCGGCTTCCGCGCGTATACGCCATCACGGATCGTCGGCTGACTGGGCTCTCGCACGCCGAGCAAGTGCGCCGATTGGCCGCCGGAGGGATTCGCCTCATCCAACTGCGGGAGAAGGAGGCATCGCCGCGGGACTTTTACTTCCAAGCTCGAGAGGCCATGGCCGTCGCGCGCGAGCTCGGCGTCACGTTGCTCATCAACGATCGCGCGGACATCGCCCTGGCGGTTGGAGCTGATGGCGTGCACCTGGGACAGGAGGACCTCCCGCCGGAGAACGCGCGGAAGCTCCTCGGTCCAGGTCGTCTCATTGGATTCTCGACGCATTCGCTGGAGCAAGCGCTTGAGGCGGACGCCTTGCCGGTGGATTACATCGCCATTGGTCCGGTCTTCCCCACGCGAACGAAGGAGAAGCCGGATCCGGTCGTGGGCATTGAGATGGTTCGAGCTGTTCGAGCGCGGATTCGGAAACCACTGGTGGCCATCGGGGGCATCACGTTGGAGACGGCGCCGCAGGTCATCGCGGCTGGAGCGGATGCTGTCGCGGTGATCGCCGATCTCGTGGGCGCGCCGGACATCACGGCGCGGGCGCAGGAATATGTCGAAGTGCTGTCCGCTCTATAGGGGCGTGGCGGCCACTGTTCAGGTCGGTTCGAGAGATGCAGTGTTCGCGAACCGGCATGTGCCGCGAAGGGGGGAGAAGATGAGACGCGCATCGCTCGCTATTGGGAGCGTGACGATCGGGATAGCCGGGCTGTTGAGCATCACCTTCGGCACGGCGATGCAGGATCGCTCGGCGGCTCAGGAGCCTCACACCGTGCGGTTGCGTAACGGGTCCGTTCTGCGTGGGCGCGTCATTCGATTCGAGAACGGCGAGTTCACTGTGATCCTCGCCGGGACGCAGAGCCGAGCGATCCTTCATGTCGTTGATGTGGAGAGCATAGACTTCGGCGGCGCGGAAGCCCGTGCGGAGTCGCCGCGCGCGTCGGAAGCGACGCCGAGCGCGCGTCCGGCTCAGGAGCCGGCGCCGGTCACCTCAGCGCCCACGCCGGCCGTCGCGCTACCGAGATATGTGGAGCACACCGTCAAGGTCCCAGCCAATCAGGAGTGGACCGATACGGGGATTGATCTCGTCAAGGGGCAGAAGTTGCGGCTCGCTGTCAGCGGACGTATCCGCGTCTCGGCGACACAGGAGGTCGGACCCGAGGGCGTCGAGCGAGAGGATCCGAATAGATTGATGCCGCATCATCCGAGCGGTGGCGTGATCGCCGTCATTGGGGATGACAATGATGAGTTCATCTTCATCGGTCCGGCCGCGGAGATCGTCGCGCATCGGAGTGGTCGGCTTTTCCTAATGGTCAATGAGGGTACGCTTGAAGACAACAGCGGTGAATTTCTCGTGCGCATTCAAGTTGGAGAACCACCGCGCGTCGGCGCGAAGGGGCAATAGACCCGACCGACAGCCCAATCCTGGGGAGCGCATGCCTGTCGGGCAAACGGACGGTCCGCGCAAGGGCGGGTGATCGGAGGAGGAGGCGAGATGGTCGTCGAACGGTTGCGCGCGATTCCTTCTGTGGAATCCATCTTGCGCTGGACCTCGATCGCAGCGTGGGTCGAGCGATTCGGGCGAGCGGCCGTCGTGCGCGAAGTGCGCGCCGTCACCGATGAGCTGCGACGAGAGCTTCGCGCTGGGTACCTCGCCGTGGCGCGGGAGGACGTGCCGCGTGAGATCGAGCGTCGGTTGCGCGCGCGCCTGGAGGCCTTCGAGCGTCCCTCGTTGCGGCGGGTGATCAACGCGACGGGGGTCATCCTCCATACGAATCTGGGGCGCGCGCCGCTCTCGGCAGCAGCGCTTCGCGCCATCGAACGCATCGGAGCAGGGTACTCAAACCTCGAATACGATCTCACGCGGGGGGAACGCGGACGGCGCGAAGTGCACTGTCAGGATGTGCTGCGCCGTCTCCTCGATGTGGAGGCTGCCCTCATCGTCAACAACAACGCGGCAGCTGTGCTGTTGGTACTCAATACGCTGGCCGAGGGAGGGGAGGTCCTCGTCTCGCGGGGCGAGTTGATCGAGATCGGGGGAGCATTTCGCCTGCCGGAGATTATGGCGAAGTCCGGAGCGATCCTCCGTGAGGTTGGGACAACGAACCGCACGCGCCTGGAGGATTACGAACGCGCCATCACCGAACGCACGCGACTCATCCTGCGCGCGCATTGGAGCAATTTCCGCATCATCGGATTCACCGAGCGACCGCCTCTTCGAGACCTCGCTGCCCTGGCTCATCGGCATGGCTTGCCCTGTTACGAGGATCTGGGGAGTGGGTGCTTCGTGGATTTACGACCGTGGGAGATTCCCGATGAGCCAACCGTCGCGCACTCGCTGGCCGAGGGGGTGGATGTTTGCTCCTTCAGCGGCGATAAATTGCTCGGCGGGCCGCAAGCGGGGATCATCGTGGGACGCGCGGCGATCATCGAGCGTTTGGCCCGAAATCCACTGATGCGCGTCGTCCGGCCGGATAAGCTCACACTCGCGGCCTTGGAAGCGACCTTGCGGGCGTATCTGGCTGGACGCTTTGAGGAGATTCCAGTTCTTCGGATGATCGCCCTGACGCCGGAGCAGTTGCGGCGTCGCGCTCGGGCTTTCGCGAGGCGACTTCGGCGAATATGTGGCGAAGAGTTTCATGTTCGGTTGAAAGACAGCGCCTCAGTCACCGGCGGGGGGGCTGCCCCGGAAGTCGGTCTGCGAACGACGCTCATCGCCTTGCGGCACGAACGCCTGCCCACGCATGAGCTGGAAGCTCGTCTTCGCACGGGAGAGCCACCGATCATCGCGCGCATTGAGGAGGACGAGCTTCTCTTTGATCTGCGCACGGTCTCCCCTGATGAGGAACGGAGCATTCTCCAAGCCTTAAGCGCCATTGCTTCCTCAGGGAGATCCGATTGAGCGCGCGGGCCTTCGCGAGAGGCCTGTGAAGTAGGCGCCTGGCCGATAGAGCAAGCCATGGAGGCGCCTGATTAAGACGACAGATTCGGTCCCTGAAGGGGGCGGCTTATTGGATGGTCTCCTCCGCGTTCTTGACTTTACACCACAAGGCTCCTTACTTTGCACGCGTATGTCTGAAAACCGCGCAGCTTGGCTTTTGCTCCTGACCGCCCTCGCTCTTGGACTCCTGGGCGATTATCTGCTTCGCGCCCCGTTGTGGGGGCTCAACGTAGCACTAGGGTTGACAGCCATGGCTCTCGTCGCGTTTGTCTGCTCCCTGCGGCCGACTCCCGGCCTGAAGCCGCGAAGCCAAGGTGCTCGGTGGCCTTGGGGTGCGGCAGTGTTCTTCGCCGCCATGTGGGCTGTGCGCGATGCTGAGTTGCTGCTTGTGGTCGATCTGTTGGCCGCCTTGAGCCTCGCCTGCCTTCCCTTAATCCCAGGTGGTCACGCCGGCCTGCGTCAAGCCGGAGTGCTAGAGTTGGTGGCCGCTGCCCTCGGCACGGCGTGGCGCACGGCAACTGGCGGTGCCGATTTGATCAGAAGCCTTGGGCCCCTCACGACGCGACGCGCGGTGGCCGTGGGGCTTGGCCTTCTCCTGTCGATCCCCTTTGTCCTGGGATTTGGCGCTTTGTTCGCATCGGCCGACCCGTTATTCGGCAGAGTGGTGAGTTCGCTCATTGGTGTCGAACTCGAACGCCTCCTTTCGCACTCCCTCCTCATAGCGGTGCTGACTTGGGCGGCAGCTGGATACCTTTGGACTCACATGGGATCTCGTCCCCTGAGGTTCCCGGCGCCACCTGCGGTGAGGTTGGGCGGCACTCAGGTGATCACCGTCCTTGGCGCTACGGCGCTTGTCTTCGCCTTCTTCGTGGCCGTGCAGGCGGGAAGCTTGTTTGGGGGCGAGGCCTTCATCCGGAACCAAACCGGCTTGACGTACGCCGAGTATGCGCGTCGTGGCTTTTTTCAAATCGTGCTCGCGGCAGGACTCTCGCTCCCCCTCGTGTATGTGGCTCCGTTCGTCGTCAGTCCATCAACTCGGCGGGCCGCAGTGCTCCACGCCCTCATGTCCATACAGCTTGGGCTCACGACCTTGGTCCTAGCCTCGGCGCTTTGGAGACTCGGTCTCTACGTGCGCGCGTACGGGCTCACTGAGGATCGTCTATACGGTGCCGCCGTTCTCTTGTGGATCGCCGCCACGATCGCCATCTTCGTGGCGACGGTTTTACGAGGTCGGCCTGCTGGAGCTGCATACGGGACGATCGTGGCCGCCATGGTTATACTGGCAGCACTCAATCTCGCCAACCCAGCTGCTCTGATCGCGCGCTACCACCTGTCCCATCAAGAGCGTCGGGCTGCGGACATAGCGTACTTGGCGCGACTAGGAGCCGACGCTGTACCGACGTTAGTATCCCGCCTGGAGGATGTGGCTCCGGGGGACCGTTGCACGTTGGCCAAGTCGTTGATCAACCGGTACCGGAAGTCGTCCGAAGACTGGCGTGGATGGAACCTCGCACGCCTCAGAGCAAGGCGAGCCGTGGTGCAACTGGATCCGTTCGCCCGGTCGTGCCCATAGCTACCTCGCGCGATCCGAAAGCGGTCTTCTAGACATGTAAGTCCTCTCACACCGCGCGGTCCGGAGCGGTGTTCAACGAGTTCCGCTTACGGAGTGGATGAGACATCACGCGCCGCTTCTCCTGAACCGACAGAGAGCGGTTCCTTATCCTCGCGTGCTCCTGTTCTCTGGCTCATCACCCTTTGGACGACGTGCCACTTCCTGCCTCAACGACTCATGACTCGTAGGCCAAACCATGTAGGTCCGTTTTGCCACTAACAGCGTCTTCACAGGCGTACTGGGTCCCCACATGCTCCTCTGGATCGTTTGGAGTGCTCCCTCCCAGTAGGGCCGTCTCGGACGGCCAGACCGTAAAACCGCAGATTCAGCGCCGCCTTCCACGACGATGCGCTTGCCCGCTCAGGCTGCCTCGAACCTGAACCGGGCCAGCCGATCCCGCTGCTCCATTACAATCCGGCTCACCTTGGGATCACGCAGTAGCTTCCGCCGCTTCCCGTTGTCAGCCCATTGAAAATTCACAGAGACTTAACGTGGCCCTAACGGGGAATTGATCTCGATCTGGTATTCTCTCCCGCGTTATGAAGTCGCAAGGAGGTGGGATCATGAGGAGGATGATGCCGATCGCGCTCACCATCGGGGCGATCATCTCCCCGATCCGGGTCATGGCTCAAGAGATCGGATCGTCTGGGGGAAGAGGGCAGGAGTTCAAAGGAACGATCTCAGGGATCGTCATAGACCTAGCGACGAATCGGCCGCTGCGGGAAGCCATCCTCAGTGTGGTCGGCACACCAGTGGAGGTTCGGACGGACGCGGAGGGAACTTTCCATCTCTCGCTTCCGCCGGGAACGTATGAGTTGCGCATCTTACGCGAGGGGTATAGAGAGGAGGTCCTCCACGGTGTTGCAGTGCGAGCAGGAGCTGTGACCGTGATTGAGATCGCTTTGAGTCCGACCGATCTGAAGCTGGGAGAGGTGGAAGTTCGGGCAGGGGATGGAGACGCGCGTCTCGCTTTGTTAGAGGAGCGGAAGGCAGCGGCCGTTGTGAGCGATGCTCTCAGCGTGTCGGAGATGGTGCGCGATGTGAAATCCGACGCGGCCTCGGTGCTCTCGCGCTTGGTCGGTCTGTCCGTGGTGCAGAACAAGTACGTCTACGTGCGCGGCTTGGGGGAACGCTACAGTCAGACGATGCTCGGGGAGGCCCTGCTGCCGACGAGCGAGCCGGATCGTCGAGTTGTCCCCATGGATCTGATCCCGGCCAACTTGCTTCAAGAGGTCCGCGTCCTGAAGTCATTCGCTCCGGATCAACCGGGAGAGTTCTCCGGAGGAGTTGTGAAGCTCCGGACGCTGGACTTCCCCCCGTCGGGGACGCTCAAGATCGCCTACTCCATCGGCGGTAACACTCAAACGAGTTTGAAGCCTTTTCTGACGTATCCGGGGGGGCGATGGGATTGGCTCGGCTTCGGTCGCCAAGCGCGACGTTTACCAACGATCATTCCCGAGCAGGCGATTGTCTCCGGGCAGTTCTCTCCAGCCGAGCGGCAAGCTTTTGGTCGGGCTTTTCGGAACATCTGGGAGCCTCGATATCAGCGCGCAGCTCCCAACCAAGGGATCAATATCTCGGGAGGCGGCAGCCGGGGACGGTGGGGCGTCGTCGGCGGTCTCAGCTTCAACAGCACCCTTCATACGCAGCGCGAAGATCGCCTCTTTTATATCCTTGGCGCCGAGGGACGTCCCATCGCGCGAAGCATTTTCGCGAGCTCGGAGTTCTTGCAGCGGCATGGGATGCTCGCGCGCGTGCGGGACGTAATCCCGAAGGAAGTGGATCTGAATCTCCTGCAGGGGTACATCTCCAGTACTCAGACGGCCCGCCTTGGGGGACTGGCTTCTCTCGCGTATCAGTTGGCGCCGCAGCACAAGCTGTTGGTGAGATCGTTCTATGCCCATGATGGCACGGATCACACCCGCGTTTATCAAGGGTGGTATGAGAGTCGGTTCACCGTCATTCGCAATCACCGGCTGCGCTTCACCGAGGAAGAGCTCGCTTCCGGACAGCTCGCCGGGGAGCACGTCTTCCCTGATCTCGGGAACAGTCTCCTGACGTGGCGATGGACCTATTCGCGCGCTCGCCTAGATGAGCCGGATGCGCGAGAGGTCATTTACGAATTCGACCCGGATCGAGAGCAGTTTCGCTTCTTCAGCCAATTGCAGAGTGGGCTTCGGTTGTTCAACCGCATGCGCGAGAACCTGCGAGAGCCAGCCGTGGATTGGAGCACCTTCCTCTTCGCGCGTGGATTCACGCTCGCGCTCAAGGCCGGTATTTCTTACAGCAATCGCGATCGTATGTTTCTCTCTCGCCGATTTCGATTTATCGCCCGGCGCTTGCGAGGGATCGACGTCTTTCTGCCGCCAGAGCGACTTTTTGCTCTCGAGAATATTCGCCCCGATGGATTCGAGCTGTTCGAGGAGACACGCCCGACCGATGCCTACGCGGCAGCGCATGAGATCTCGGCTGGATATGTGATGGGTGACCTGACGTTCAAGAAATGGCGCATCATCGCGGGCGGGCGCGTGGAGGATTCCGATCAACTCGTCCAGACGTTCAATCCCTTCGATCGCACGCTGAATCCGGTGGAAGCGGGACAGAAGGTCAAAGACGTCCTCCCAAGCCTGGGCTTGGTGCTCGCGCTCACGCCTCAGATGAACGTGCGTCTCGGATGGAGTCAGACGGTCGCACGCCCGCACTTTCGCGAGTTGAGTCCGTACGAGTATACGGACGTGACGGGCGGACCATCGGCGCGCGGGAATCCCGGGCTGCAGCAAACGCGCATTCGGAATTTCGATCTGCGATGGGAGTGGATTCGACCGCCCGAGCTGCTCGCCGTGAGTCTCTTCTTCAAGACGATGAGAGATCCCATCGAGCCGGTGATCGAGCCATCCAACGAGACGACGATCGTCTCATTCCGCAATGCAGCTGGAGCTCGCAATGCGGGTTTAGAGGTCGAAGTTCGCCAGGGTCTCGGATCCCTAGGGCCCTCCTGGCAGAGGATGCACGTGTCGGGGAACTATACCTACGTGCACTCGCGGGTGACGATCGGGCGGCAGCAATTGAACGTCCTCACCTCGCTGCAGCGCCCGCTGGTTGGACAGTCAACGCACCTCTTCAATGCTGCTCTCGAATGCGAGGTTCCGCACATGAGCGCCTACGTGCGCGTACTCGCGCAATATATCGGGCGGCGCTTGAGCGAGGTCGGCGCCTATGGCTTGGCCGACGTCGTTCAAGATGGGTATCCCACGCTCGACCTCATCTTCTCCAAACAATTCTGGGGCGAGGCGAAGCGGATGGAGCTCAAAGTCTCGCTCGAGAATATGCTCGATCGCACGATCCGATTTCGCCAAGGATCGGATCCCTATTGGTTCTATCGTCGAGGCCGAACGGTGCATATCGGCCTCTCGTATCGAATCCGATGAGATGGCAATTCCAGCAAAGGAGGTGACCTATGATGCGACCCACGTGGAAGAAAGGGGCAGTGGGTGGGTTCGCTGTCCTTTGGCTCATGAGCGCTTTCCCAATCTTCGCTCAACAAAAAGAGCAGGTGATCGTGCAGGGAGACATCACGTCCGATCGCACGTGGACTCCGGATAAGGAGTACATCCTGAGCGGCGCCGTCTTCGTGCGTGCGGGGGCGACGTTGACGATTCTTCCCGGCACAGTCATCAAGGGATTGGAGCGGAGCTTCTTGGTCATCGATCGTGGAGCAAAGCTCATCGCGGAAGGGACTCCATCAGCTCCCATCGTCTTCACGAGCGCACAACCGCCTGGGCAGCGCAGCCCTCGGGATTGGGGAGGCGTGTGGATCAATGGTCGCGCGCCGATCAACGCGCCCGGGGGCGAAGAGCAAGGAGAGGCCGGACTGACGGGCATTTATGGTGGTAACGATCCCAATGACAGCAGCGGTGTGATCCGCTATGTCCGCATCGAGTTCGCCGGATTCCCCGTCGCTCCTGATCGCGAGCTGAACAATTTCACACTCGCCGGCGTCGGTGCTGGAACCGTTGTGGATCACGTTCACCTCAATCGCGGAGCCGATGATGGGATCGAGTTCTTTGGCGGCACGGTGAACGTGAAGTATATCCTCGTCACCGGGCCGGGCGACGACGGCTTCGATTGGCAAACGGGATGGACGGGGAAAGCGCAGTTCGTCGTCATCCAGCAGGATGGGGAAGTGGATCCGGCGGCCGATCGAGGCATCGAGGGCGATAACAATGAGAACGACAATAACCTGCTGCCGCGCTCGAATCCCACGCTCTATAACTTCACCCTGGTGGGGGACCCCCGACCGGAGACGGGCGGTGGATCCGGCATCGTGCTGCGACGAGGGACGGCCGGAACGCTGCGAAACTTCATCATCCTCGGGTTCAAGCGCGCCGGGCTCGACATTCAGGGCAGCATCAGTCAAGCGCTCGCTCAACGCGGGGAGCTCACGATCTCTCACTCGATCTTCTTCGGGAATAGGCCGGACTTCGCTTCCGGCACGACCAGCAGTATCGTCAGCCAATTCGCACAGGTCGCAATCGTTGATCCCAAGCTTCGTGACCCGTTCAATCTCGATGACCCCGATTTCCGACCAACGGACGATTCTCCCGCTCTCGATCGGGCTCGCGTGACTTCACCTCCGGAGGATGGGTTCTTCGAGCCGGTGTATTTCCTGGGGGGAGTCAATCCGCAGAATGATTGGACGAAAGCGAAGTGGGTGCATATTGCCCGAGAGTGATCCGGGATGGGGCGCGCACGCTATGAGAGCGCGTGAATGGGGGAGCGAACGGCACGAGCGCTCGCTGCACGAGGCTGCGCGCTCCCCACGGGCGGCCTTCCTGGCCATGGCGCGAGTTCTACGTGATCATGCGCGCGGATGGTGGGGCATCGTGTTTCTTCTCAGCGCACTGCTCGCGCTGGTGGGAGCGCGCCTTTGGCTCTCATCGAATGTACGGACTGGTGCTTCTGGTCCGACTCTTGTGATCCTTCCCTCTATGCCCAGCGAAGCGCGCACACCGATTCGAGCGCTCGCTGAGTCTGTCCTTCGCGCCGTTCGCTTCGGCGATCGCGTCGCGCTTGAGCGACTTCGTTTCACACGGGACGAATTCTGCCGCGTGCTCTGGCCCGCTTTGCCTCCCACGCCCAATTTGTCGTGCGAGTGGGCTTGGTCCGCCTATGCCCCACAAGATGTGGAAGGCATTCACCGCGTCCTCAAAGAACACGGGGGACGCGATTATACGCTCCTTCGCGTCGAGCCTCGGCGAGTCGTCTCTTACGGTGACGTGCGAGTGTATGAGCACGTGCGCCTCATTGTGATGGATGAGACGGGACAAGAACGCGCCGTGCGACTCTTCGGCTCGATCTGCGAACTCCGTGGTACCTTTCGATTATGCAGCTTTATCCTCGAATGAAGCCGCTCTTCATCCCCCACTATGGTCTTAGCGTTTTCACCCCACCCCTTGACTCCGAGCCAGTCCACTAAACGAAGGGGAGTGGTTCCCCCACCCTCCCCCTTCGTTTCATGCATCGGGAGCGTGCGCTTGAGCGAGGATCAGAAGATTACGGCGTTGGTCTCACGTCCTGACTCACGAGACTCTTCAGCTCGCTTCGCAGCCGCTCGATCTCGCGGATCTTCTCTTCGATTCGCTCGAAGAGACCGGCTTGCGCCTTGATCCCCTCGCTGATCAGAAACGCCGCGCTCTCGGAACGACTCTTGAAGATCCCAGCCTCGACCAATTCGTCAATGCGCCGCAGCGATTCCCGATTAACGCGCACCATGAGCGGAAAATCTCGCCCCTGAAGCGCTTTCTCGATCGCTTTGGCAATGGAATCGGGAATCCGTTGCGCGAACTCCCTGACTGACGAGGCGAGCTCTTCAAGGGGATCAGGCCGCTCCCCTTCAGCTACGGCCTTCTTCTCAATGGGTCTTCCTTCCTCCTTGCTCTCGACGGTGACCTCCGGTTCTTCCATCATAAGCTTCCTCCAAAGTCTCGCCGCGCATACGAGCGACTTGCACGGCAATTACGTAAGTGCATTACGTCACTCAGGATAACATAAGAGGGCGCAAGTGGCAAATCTCTATACGCTCAATTCGGTATGCCACCTTCTGAAATCAAGAGAATGGATACATGAGCCAACCGATCGCTAGGGCGATGCCGAGGAAGGCGAAGAAGGCTTTCACGGCATAGCGGAATTGTTCGCGAGGATCCTCTTTGGTCACAATGGCGAAGACTGTGGAAACGCACAGCGCGAACAGGGTCATAGCCAGAAGGTGCATCTACTTCTTCCTCCCGATAGCGATATCGAAGGCGTCCAGGGCGGCGAGGTAGTTCAAGAGGCCCGCGACGAGCAAAAAGGTGTTTCCGTATTCGTAAGTTGGGACTTCGGGACGGGCATCGAATCCCGTTTTGAGAAAGGCGCAGAGCATGTAGAGGCCGCCCGTGCCGGCGTTCGCGATGACTGGGAAGATCGAGAGGGGCTCTTCGGGGTTGAAGGTGTAGAGCTTTCCGCCGAAGAGGAAAAGTCCGGCGGCGAACATTCCGAGGATAGCTGCGCAGAGCAGCATGGCGCGGATCCATCGGCCAAGGACGGCGTGTCCGGCTCCTGGGATCACGAAAGCAGCAGCGCAAGCGAGCATCGCTTTAAGGGCGAGGTGCGGCGACCAGGCCTTGACCTCCGGCAAAGAAGCGGACGAGATTGGAGGATCAGAGGATGCGGGCGAATTGGTCGGAGGGTCCGGCTCTTGGGCATCAGTCACCAGGTATCCGCCGCGCTCTTCAAGGGGGGCTACAGGCGATGAGTCCAACTGCGAACGCGTTACGTCCTCCATGTTCGCCTCAGTCCTGTCTTGGTGTGACGCACACAAAATGGATTCTAGGCGTCGGCTCCGAACGTGTCAAGCAAGGCGCTCATTCATCTGGAGCGAGCCGATGAGCGAACGGATCGTCGTGATCCCGTGCTGCTCGCAGAACCGTTTCAGGCCCTCGATGATCTTGATCGAGGCGAGTGGGTCATAATAATTTGCCGTCCCGATTTGCACGGCCGTCGCGCCAGCGATGAGGAACTCCAGGGCGTCTTCGACCGTCGCGATCCCCCCGATGCCGATGACGGGAATGCGGACGGCATGGGTAATCTGATAGACCATGCGCAGGGCGATCGGTTTGATGGCGGGGCCGGAGAGGCCACCCATACCCGTCGCCAGTCGAGGGCGGCGCGTGTAGATATCCACAGAGAGGCCGAGGATCGTATTGATGGCGGAGAGGGCATCGGCGCCCGCTTCTTCGACGGCGCGCGCTACGCGCACGATGTCGCCGGCGTTGGGCGAGAGCTTCACGATGATCGGACGACGCGCGATGCGTTTGCAGGCTTCGGTCAGGCGAGCGGCTTCGTCTGGGTCATTGCCGAACTCCATGCCGCCGGCTTTTACGTTCGGGCAGGAGATGTTCAACTCATAAGCGGAGATCCCCTCAGCATCGTTCAGGATTCGGATGACCTCGAGGTACTCCTCGAAGCAGGAACCGAAGACATTGGCGATGATATGCGTTTGGAATTGACGCAGCTGGGGAAGCTTCTCAGCGACGAAGGCACGAACGCCGATGTTCTGCAGGCCGATGGAATTGAGCATGCCGCCGTGCGTCTCGACAATTCGGGGCGGTGGATTCCCTTCTAACGGTTCCAGCGAGAGGCCTTTGGTGCAGATTCCGCCCAACCGCCCGAGATCGAACCACGAGGCGAATTCCAAACCGTAGCCGAAGGTGCCGCTGGCGGTGAGGATCGGATTCTTGAAGCGCAGTCCGGCGATCTCAACCGAGAGATCACAGCTCATCCCAGATGACCTCCTCCGCGCGAAAGATCGGACCTTCGGCGCAAACGCGGCGGTAGTGGGGCATGTGCTCGGACGCGAATTGCGTCTTGACGGCGCAGCCCAGACAGACGCCGAATCCGCAGGCCATGCGGGCTTCGAGCGAGACGTAGGCCGGTAGCCTTCGCTGCGCGGCGATCTCGGCTACGCGTCGCAACATGGGCGTTGGCCCGCAAGCGTAGAGGACGGCGCGGCCCGGGCGCGTGCGCTCCAGGTAGGCTTCGACGGCTTCGGTCACCAATCCTGGGAATCCCCGCGAGCCATCTTCCGTGGCTAGCGTGATTGCCTCTGGTTCCAGCACACGGGCGAAGTCGTCGAGAAACGGGAGCGGCCTCTCCGGCTCGACCGTTGGCTCGCCGTGGAAGAGCCGAACCGCTCGCCCATCGCGAGCGAGCGCTTCGGCCAAGAGATAGAGAGCCGGAAGTCCAATCCCTCCGGAGATCAGGAGCGCTTCGGCGTCCGGATCGGCATCGTGGGGGAAGCCATTGCCCAAGGGACCCAGCATCTCCAACTCATCACCCGGGCGCTGGCGACTGAGCAGTGCCGTCCCGCGTCCGAGGACTTTGTAGAGGAATTCCAGGTCCATACCTTCGGCGTGTTCCTCCGCGCGATAGATGACGAGCGCGCGCCGCCAAATGGGCTCCCACTGCTCGCGCGTGCGCGCCATGACGAACTGACCGGGACGAATCGCGATAGTTTCCGAGAGGCGAACGCGCAAGCGCCAGTAGGTGAGGGTCTCCGGCGCATTGCTGAGGATACGGACACGGTGATCTCTCATCATGGCTTGAGCGATCGTCTCGAGGGATTCAGCCGAGGGCCCCTCATTGTGGCTTCTTCGGATTCGCCATCGTCGTCTCAGCGGCCGCATATTGCTCGCGATATGCGGGGGCGATCCAAATATAAGCATCGCGACGGAGCGTCTCGATATACTCGCGGACGGCCGCTTCGGCGCGCTGCTGTGCCAGGCGCATTTGAATCTGGCGTTTCAGCTCGGCGTCAAGCGGGCGCACGCGCGGCTGTTGCCGCTCGAGCACCTTGAGGAGTTGGAAGCCATCGGGCAGCTCGATGGGAGCGGAGACGTCTCCCGCTTTCAAGCCTTCGATCGCCTTAGCTTGCGCGTCGCCCAATGTGCGTCGCGGGCCGAGCGTGAACGTCCCGATGTCACCCTTATTGCGGGCCGAGGGGCGCGCGGAGTACTGCGCGGCGAGATCACCGAAGTCCGCCCCCGCCTGCAGCTTCTCCCGAATCTCCTGCACGATCGCGAGCGCTTGCTCGCGCGAGCGGCCCTGCGTGCTGATGAAGATCTCGCTCAGGCGGACGGTCTCCGGTTCGGTGAACTCTTCGCGATGCTGCTGGTAGTACTGTTCGACATCGCGATCGAAGATGTTTTGGAAAATTCGGCTGTAGACTTCGCGGGCGAGGACGGCCTCGCGCAGAAAGCGCAGGCGAAGTGTCTGTCGGACCTGATCGGGATCGAGACCAGCTTCCGCCAGGCGCTTCTCCACCTCGGCCGGTGGGATGCCTTGCTGTCGGCCCCAGTTGAGGAGGAATTCGTTGATCTGCGTCTCGACGGTGATGCCGAGTTCGTTGGCGCGCTGGACGAGGAGTTGATTGTCAATCAACTGTTGCAGGAGCGTCTTGGAGGCCTCCTGATACGCGCGTTCCAGTGCTTCTCCCGTGAGGCCTTGTTGCTCCAGTTCCTGTCGCAGTTCAGCCTGTGCGCGTCGTAATGCCGAGAGGGTGATGATGTCGCTGTTGATCCGCGCGACGATCTCATCCACCAGCACCGGTTCGTCTTGGCTCCACCCAAGAGGGGGAGCCGAGAGCCAGAGGAGGCATCCGAGGAGGCCGGCTATCCCAGATCGTCTCATGCGCACGCGTCCGCTCAGCGTCTTCGCCCCCTTTTCTTCAGATCGGCGCTCGTGGCGCTCTCATCTCGATACGATTGACCTGGGAAATTGTACGTCGCGCCCTGCAGCTGGAGCAAGTCGTCGCGGAGCTGAAGCAGGAGCGTGCGCTCATCCGGCGCCGAAAGGTCATATCGCAGCGTACCATCGGGCGCGAATTCCGCCGAAGGATGCGTGGCGAGAAAAGCGCGGCGGTGTTCCGCGTTCGGGAGATCGGGATCGGCGAACTGAATGAGAATCCGCGTGCCCTCGCGCTCGATGGCGCGCACGCGCACGCACATGGCCGCATTCCGGATCGAACCGAGGAGCAGGAGGCGCTCGACTTCTGGAGGCAATGGTCCGTAGCGGTCCATCAGCTCGTCGCGCAGCTCGGCGAGCTTCGCTTCGGTTCGGGCTGCCGCCAGGCGCTTGTAGACGTGCAGGCGCTCACTCATGTCGGCGATGTAGGTCTCCGGGATGCGGAGGGAGAGGCGGAGGTTGATCTGCGGGATGAGCTCCTCTTCGATCTTCTCACCGCGCAGCTCGCGGATTGTGCGCTCCAGGAGCTGACAATACAGCTCGAAGCCGAGCGCGTTGATATGGCCCGACTGCTCGGGTCCGAGCAGATTTCCGGCCCCGCGCAATTCGAGATCAAGAGCTGCCAGGCGAAAGCCGGAGCCCAAGTCGGAGAACTCCTTGAGGGCCGCCAATCGCCGATGCGCGACCGCGCTCAGCGTGGATTCCGGAGGGATGAGCAAGTACGCATAGGCGAGGCGATTGGACCGACCGACGCGCCCGCGCAGTTGGTAGAGATCGGCCAGCCCGAAGCGCTCGGCCCGGTTGATCAGGATCGTGTTCGCTTGCGGGATGTCAATGCCGTTCTCGATGATCGTCGTCGTGACCAGGACGTCCAGTTCCTGGTGGACGAAGCGCAAGACCGTACGCTCCAGCTCGCGCTCCGAGAGCCGACCGTGCGCGACGCCGATGCGCGCCTGAGGGACGAGTTGGCGAATGAGGTGCGCGATCTCATGGATCGTCTCGATCTCGTTATGGACGAAGAAGACCTGCCCTCCTCGTTGGAGTTCGCGTTCGATGGCGCTGCGGATGATCGCCGGAGAGAAAGGGACGATCACGGTCTGCACAGCCAACCGATCTGGCGGCGGGGTCTGAATGACGGAGAGGTCGCGCAATCCGGTGAGGGCCATGTAGAGCGTGCGGGGGATCGGCGTCGCCGTGAGCGTCAAGACGTCCACGCGGCGCCGCAGTTGTTTGAACCGCTCCTTATGTCGAACGCCGAAACGTTGCTCTTCATCAATGATGACCAGGCCGAGATCGCGGAAGCGCACGTCACGACTGAGCAGGCGATGCGTCCCGATGACGATGTCCACCGTTCCGTCTTCCAGCCCCTGAAGCGTGCGCGCGATCTCGGCGCGGGAGCAGAATCGGGAGAGTTGTGCGATGGTGATGGGGAACGAGGCGAAGCGGTGGGTGAACGTGCGATAATGCTGTTCGACGAGAACCGTCGTGGGGGCGAGCACGGCCACTTGCTTGCCATCCATGACGGCTTTGAAAGCGGCGCGCATGGCGACTTCCGTCTTCCCGAATCCGACATCCCCGCACAGGAGCCGATCCATCGGGACCGGGCGCTCCATGTCGCGTTTGATCTCCTCGAGCGCGCGGGCCTGATCGGGCGTCAGCTCGTACTCGAAGCCGGCCTCGAATTCGGCCTGCCAGGGGGTATCCGGGCTGAAGGCGTGGCCGGGGATGAGCTTTCGCTCGGCGTAGAGTTTGAGCAACTCTTCGGCCAGATCCCGCAGGGCGCGCGCCGCACGCGCCTTCGTACGAAGCCAGGTGGTCCCGCCCAGCCGATCCAAGCGCGGCGGCCCTCCGTCAACGCCCACGTATTTCTGCACGAGGTCCAGCCGCTCCACCGGCACGTAGAGCCGCGCGTCATCGGCATAGCGCAGGAGCAGGAAATCGTGTGGAGCGCCATCGGGCGTCGTCAATTGGACGAGTCCCTCGAATTGTCCGATCCCGTGATCCACGTGCACGAGATAATCGCCCGGCTTGAGGTCTTTGAAGTCCGAAAGGAAAGCCGCCGATGGCCGTTCCCGACTCGGTGATGGTCGCGTGAGCTCAGGCTCTTCGCGGAGCAGATCGTGCTGACTGAAGACGGAGAGATCGAGCGCGGGCAGGTGGAAGCCCGAACGCAGATGCCCGACGAGGAGGAAAAGGGGCCATCGCGGCACTTGACTCTGAGGGGCGATCGTCGGACCGCTCGTCGAGGGGAACCAGTCCACCGGCACATCGCATTCCGTGAGGAGCTTGAGGAAGTGTTCCGCAAGTGCCTTCGATCGCGCGACGAGGAACGTGAGAGCACCTGGCGGTGGCGTGAGAGCCTTCGGCCATTCGGTCGTGAGCGCACGCGTGCCTCTCTCGCTCACAGCGCGGAATTCGATTTCGGGGGGAAGCGCATCTTGAGCGTCCTCGAAGAGCCTCTGATGTCCGAGCGGATGCAGTTCGATACGGGGGCGCTCGCTCAAGCGCGCGGTCAGCTCCATCGGCGTGAGGAAATAGTGCTCAGGCGGGAGGACGATGCGTCCGTTTTCCCTGGCCGCGTCAGAGCGCTCCGTCATCGCGTGCCAGAACTGTTCGATGTAAGCGGGCATTCTCGCCGCCTCATCCACCAGGAAGAGGCCAGAGGGAAGCAGATCAAAGAGCGTGCTCGTCAGCGGACGGGTCAGAGGGGTGAGGAATTCCCAGCCCGGAGGCAGGGCTCCCGTTTGCGCCGCGATCTGCACGCGCTTCCGATCGTGCGCGAACGATGGTTCGGCCCATTCGCGCGCAAGGCGTTCGTTCCAACGCTGCAACTCCTCGCCCGAGACGGTGAATTCTCGAATGGGGACGATGCGCGTGCGGTCGAGTGACGCTCGCGAGCGTTGGGATTCCGGATCGAACGCGCGAAGCGATGCGATCTCATCGCCGCAGAACTCGATGCGCACGGGCGCGGATTCCGAGGGCGAGTAGACGTCGAGGATGCCGCCGCGCCAACTGAACTGGCCGGGCTCTCGCACCGGGTCCTCGCGCACATAGCCCGTGGTCAGCAGGAGAGAGACGAGCGTTTCGGGAGCGAGTTCCTGGCCGAGGGCGAGTCGCAGATCGAGGGACCGAAGGTCCGCGGGCGGGAGCGTGCGTGTCATGAGCGCCTTTGCGTCCACCAGGACGATCGCAGCCTCTCCTTGCGCGAGCGTCGTGAGTGCGTAGGCGCGCTGTTGGAGGACGGCCGGGTGTGGCGAGAGGCCCTCGAAGGGCGAGACGTCCAGGGCTGGAAGGAGCACGATGGCTGAAGAAGTGTCCTCGCCCAGGAGCCAGAGGAAGAGGCGTACCTCTTCGCCGAGGGCGTGGAGATCTTCCTCCATTCCGACGAAGACGAGTGGGCGCGCGTCCTCTCCCAAAGAGCGGAGGATCCACCGAAGCGCAGCCAGCAAGAATGCCTTCGCCCCCGAGGCGTGCACGCCTGAGAGCGTGAGTACGGGCTCTCGCCGAGCGATCCCCTCCCGCAGGGCGCGCAGAGCAGGGTCGGCCCGAAGCCGTCGTCGGAGTTCATCCCGAACGTTCTCCGCGTGGCTTCCCATGGGCGCTTAGCCGATCGTGGCACGAATGCGCTCGATCAGGCGCGTTGTGGAATAGCCTTCATGATACGGCAGCGAGAGGACGCGTCCGCCGGCCGCTTCGACCTCGTCACGGCCGACGATCTCCTCTGGCCGCCAGTCCCCACCTTTGACGAGGACATCGGGGAGGAGGTCGGCGATGAGTGCGCGTGGCGTGAGGTCGTCGAAGATGGTGACATAGTCCACGACTTCCAGAGCGGCGAGCATCTCCGCGCGCTCTCGCTCGGGGAAGATCGGGCGGCCCGGGCCTTTCAGGGCGCGAACGGAGGCATCGCTGTTGATCGCGACAATGAGGACGTCGCCGAGCGCTTTCGCCTGCTGCAGGAAGCGGATGTGACCGGGATGTAAGAGATCAAAGCAGCCGTTGGTGAAGACGACGCGCTGGCCTTCGCGCCGCAAGCGCTCGCGCTCGCGTCGCAGGGCTTGTGGATCGAGGATCTCCCCCATAACGGATTGTCGCGTTCAGCGAGCCCGGCGCGGCTGGAGGACCTCCACCCCGTCCAGATAAGGTTGCAAAGCGCGGGGAATGAGCACCGAGCCATCCTTCTGCTGATGATTCTCCAGCAGAGCCAGCCAGGTTCTCCCGATGGCCAAGCCCGAGCCGTTGAGCGTGTGGACGAACTCGGGGCGCGATCCCGGATGGCGTCGGAAGCGGATGTTCGCTCGCCGAGCCTGGAACGCTTCGCAATTGGAGCAGGAGGAAATCTCCCGATAGCACTGTTGGCTAGGGAGCCACACCTCGAGGTCGTAGGTCTTGGCCGAGGCAAAGCCGAGATCGCCGGTCGAGAGGGCGACGACGCGATAGGGTAGTTCCAGTTTCTGCAAGATGCGTTCGGCGTCGCGTGTGAGCGCTTCCAGCTCGTCGTAAGAGGATTCGGGCGTGGTGATCTTGACCAGTTCGACCTTATCGAATTGATGCTGGCGGATGAGGCCGCGGACGTCGCGCCCATAGCTGCCGGCCTCGCTCCGAAAGCACGGCGTGTAGGCCGTCAGGGCGATGGGGAGCGCGTCGCCATCGAGGATCTCGTCGCGATACAGATTCACCAGGGGGACTTCGGCCGTCGGCACCAACCAGAGTCCGTTCTTGAACAACTCCCGCACATGGGTGCGGAAATCCTCGGGATCGGATGTCGCGGCCTCGGACAAGCGTTCGACGAGCGAGCGGTCCACTGTCCAGAAGAGATCGCCCGCGAATTTCGGCAGTTGCCCCGTGCCCACGAGCGCTTCGGTCTTGACCAGGAATGGGAGCCAGACCTCTCGATACCCGTGCTCGCGCGTGTGGACATCGAGCATGAAGTTGATCAAGGCGCGTTCTAACCGAGCGCCCAGGTCCGTGAGGACCGCAAAGCGCGCTCCCGCGATCTTGGCCGCGCGCTCCAGATCCAGGAGGCCCAACTGCGTGGCTAGCTCAACGTGGTCCTTCGGCTCGAAGTCAAACGCGCGCGGTTGGCCCCAGCGCCGGATCTCAACGTTGGCCGTCTCATCGGGGCCGATGGGGACGGAGTCGTGAGGCAGATTGGGGAGGCTGAGCAAGAGCGCCTCCAACTCCGCGTCGAGTCGGGCGATCTCGGCGTCCAAGCGTTTGATCTCCTCGCCGACTTCGCGCATGCGCAGGCGAAGGGCTCCGGCCCGCTCCCGCTCTCCGGCGCGCATCAGACGCCCGATCTCCTCGCTCGTGCGATTACGCTCGGCGCGCAGCGCATCGGCCCGAGCGATCTTCTCGCGCCGCTCCGCATCCAAGCGCTCGAAGTCGTCAAGAGAGACCGCGAGCCCACGCCGCGCGAGTTTCTCCTTCACCAACGCCAAATTCTCCCGCACGAACCGAATGTCGAGCATTGCACCTTCCTCGGCAACGTGTTACAAATTAGCATAGCTCGACGGGAGCAGCAAACGGGGAGAATCGCCGTGCTCTGCGCCTCAGGGGGTGTTGTTCGTCGTGCGCGGGCGATGATCTCGGATCGAGGGGGAGGGAATGACGAAGAGGGGGAAGATTCGGAAGGCGGTCTTTCCGGCCGCCGGGCTGGGGACGCGCTTCTTGCCGGCGACGAAAGCACAGCCCAAGGAGATGCTTCCGCTTGTGGATAAGCCGCTCATCCAGTATGCGGTCGAGGAGGCCATCCAAAGTGGGATCGAGCAGATGATCATCGTGACCGGGCGCGGCAAGAACGCCATCGAGGATCATTTCGACATCGCCTTCGAGTTGGAACAGGCCCTCCAAGAGCGGGGGAAGCACGATCAAGCGGAAGAGATTCGGCGGATCGCCGAGATGACGCGTTTCGCCTATGTGCGGCAGAAGAAGGCCTTGGGGCTCGGTCATGCGATCTTGGTCGCGCGCGATTTGGTGGACGATGAACCCTTCGCCGTCCTGTTGGGCGACGACGTGATTGATGCGCCGACGCCGTGCGTGAAGCAGCTCATGGCCGTCTTCGAGCGATATCGGGCGCCGGTGGTCGCCCTTCTGCGGATCGAAGGGCCGGAGATCTCTCGCTTCGGCGTCGTGCGGGGCGAACCGGTTGGGCCTCGCCTCTATCGGCTTCTAGACATGGTGGAGAAGCCACGGCTCGAGGAAGCGCCGTCGAATCTGACCATCGTGGGGCGGTACATTCTAACGCCTGATATCTTCGAGGAGCTCGAGACGACGCCTCCGGGCGTGGGTGGGGAGATTCAGCTCACCGATGCCTTGCGCGCCCTTCTGCGGCGGCGACCCGTTTATGGCTACGAGTTCGAGGGCAAGCGCTACGATGCGGGGGACAAATTGGGCTTTCTGATCGCCACCGTCGAGCTGGCGCTTAAGCGGGAGGACATCGGGGAGGCGTTTCGAGAATACTTGAGGAGGTTACCGCTCTGATGTTTCGACTGCCACAACGACGGCTCCCGGCCTGGGCGCAAGAGGTAGAAGACGCGCGTGCAGCTTATGAGGCGCTCGCGCCGCTGTCGGCGGAACGACTGGGCGAGTTGGCCGGATGGCTCTTGCTCGAACAGGTCACCCATGAGATGCGCTTAGATGGGTATCGGTTGGAACGGGAGCGGCTGCGACAGCTCCTGCTTGAAGGAGGGAGGGGGGAGACTCCCGAGGAGCATCTGGCGCTTGGTTTCGCGGCGGCCGTTCAGCGGTTAAGCGCGTATGTCGCCAGCGGATTGGAGGAGGGACGACCGGTCGAGCTGACACTGGAGTTGCTTCTGGACCTGGCACGCCTGAGCATGGGGCGCACCGAGAGCGGGATGGGGCTTCTGCGTCACCAACGCGTGAATCCTTTGTATCCTGAGCACGATCCCTGTTCGCCCGAAGAGCTTCCGCATCTGTTGCCGTTGGCCTTGGAATGGTTCGCGGCTGAGAGCTTCGCCGAATTGAGCCCCATCGAACAGGCGGCCTTGGTGCACGTTCGGCTCATGGACTTACAGCCGTTTGAACGACCGTATCAGCGCGTGGCGCGTCTGGCGGCGAACCTCTACACGCTGCGCGCGGGGCTGCCGCCCATCCTCATCCCAGCGGAGGCGACCCCGGTCTATTACGAAGCGTTGCTCTCCGGACTGCGGATGGCGACGGGGCCGCTTGTGGAGCTGTTCGCGCGCCTGGTGGCCGGAACGCTGCGCACGCTTCGACAGCTCGTTCTGGAGAGCGCGTGAGCGATGGGTGTTCGCCAAGTGGAAGAGTACGAGGGGCGAATCGTCGAATTCCTCGATGAGGAAACGCCTCAACTGGGGCTCGTCCTCAGGGCTGGGAAAGAGCGAGTGCACCTTCTGGATGAACGCGGGCGGGAGGGCTCCGTGTCGGTAGCGCGAATTTATCTCGTACACGCGGTGAAACCCGCCGAGCGCGGGGAGTTCCCACAGCTGGTCGAGACTTTGCGAGCGCAGATTGAGGCCCGACGTCGGGAGATCGATCTCGATCTCTTGTGGGAGGGAGTGCGAGGGCAGGAGCGCGAATATGCGCTTGCGGAATTGACCGAGCAGTATTTCGGCGCGGCCTCCACCATCGAGCAGGCGGCGATGATGCGCGCTCTCCTCGAAGATCGTTTCTACTTTCGGCGGCGCGGCATGCGTTTCGTCCCCCGTTCTCCGGAGCAGCTTGAGCAACTGCGTCATCAAGAGGCACAGCGGCAGCAACGCGCGCAATTCAAGGAGCGGGTGGTCAATTGGTTTCGCTTTGTACTCGCCTCGGCCGAACTGGTGGAAGTCTCCGAGGAATGGGCAGGGGTGTTGGAGCGCGTGGAGGATTTTCTCTTGCGGAGGCAGGTGAACGACGTGGCGCGTTGGCTCACGGAAGTGGACGAGGAGCGGACGGCGCGCGAGGTCGCCTATGAAGTGTTGGTGAAGACGGGACGATTGGAGGCGACGGCCGACCCGTTCCTCCTCCTTGCCGGGTTAGATGTCGCATTTCGGGCGCGGGCCATTGAAGCCGCCGATCGGTTGATCCCGTTCGCTGGGGCTTCGGATCGCGTGGATTTCACCGCGGCGTGGACGATCTCGATTGATGACGAGGAGACCGAGGAGATCGACGATGCGCTCAGTCTGGAGCCGGCGGCCAACGGATGGTGCTTGGGAATTCACATCGCCGATGTGGCGCACTACGTGCGCAAGGGGGATGTGCTCGATGAAGAGGCCGCGCGGCGCGGCGTGACGGCCTACTTGCCGACGCAGCGCGTGTTGATGTTCCCGGAGCGGCTCTCCTGCGATCTCGCGAGCTTGCGGCAAGGGGAGCTGCGCCCGACGCTCACCCTCGCGCTCGAGGTGGACGACCAGGGGAACGTACACGAGGCGACGCTCGTTCCCGGCATGATTCGCGTCGGGCGACGGCTCAGCTATGAGGAGGCGGATCGACTGATCGTCGAAGGTGAGGGGGAAACGGGGAGGCGGCTTGGGCGACTTCTGCGATGGGCGCAGCGATGGGCCGACGAGCGATTCCAGCAGGGCGCGCTCTGGTTGCGGCGTCCCGAAGTGAAGGTGCGCGTGCACGGGGGGCAGATTCGGGTCAAGCGGATCGATCCGGGAGCGCCCAGCCGATTCCTGGTGAGCGAGCTGATGATCTTGATGAATCGCCTCGCGGCTGAACATGCGGCCCGTCGGGGCATCCCGATCATCTTCCGAGTTCAGGACCCGCCGGCGCATCCGCTCCAGGACGAACTACGCGCGCAGTTGCGCGCGGCCTATGATCCCCTTGGCATCGAACAGATCGTCCGAGGGCTTCAACGCTCTCGCCTCTCGCTCTCGCCGCAGCCGCATGCCGGGCTTGGCGTGAGCGCGTACACGCAACTGACTTCGCCGATTCGCCGATTCGCCGATCTGGTCGTGCAGCGGCAGATTCGGGCGGCTCTGATCGGCGAGCCTTATCCCTACGAGCGCGAGGAGTTGCTGAACGTTCTGGCGACGGCCGAGACGGTCGAGCGCGAGATGCGCGCGCTCGAGCAGCGGGCGCAACGCTATTGGCTGCTCGAATATCTTCGGCACCTTCCGGAAGAGATGGAGTGGGATGCCGTCGTCATCAAACGCGCCCGCAGCGGTTACGAGGTCGAAGTGACGACGTGGCTGGTGCGCGCGTTCCTCACCGCGAACGTGGAGCTAGCGCCCGGAACGCTCCTGCGCGTGAGGCGCGAGCACTGTGATCCCAAGTCCGGCCTCTTGCGGGTGCGGTTGGCGTGAGCGAGCGCCACAGCAAATCTGACGGGTGGAGGAGGGGGGAGATGATCACCGTTCCGAAACTGACACTCGACGATGCCAAGATCATCCTGGAAGGCGCCGAACGCAAGGCGCGGGAGATCGGCGTTCCGATGGACATCGCCGTCGTGGACGATGGCGGGAATCTGCTCGCCTTCCATCGCATGGATGGAGCGAAGATCACCAGCATTGACATCGCCATCAACAAAGCGTTCACGGCGGCGGGGGCGCGCAAGGCGACGCATGAATATGCGGAGATCGCGCAGCCGGGAGGACCGGCCTTTGGCATTCATGTCAGCAATCAGGGCCGGTTCATGATCTTCGGTGGCGGCTTGCCGGTCTTCGTGGACGGGCACATCGTCGGCGGCGTCGGTTGCAGCTCAGGGACGCCGGAACAAGATCGGTTGGTCGCGCAGGCCGGCATCGAGGCGTTTCTGGCCTCGCTCAAGCGAGAGTAGCGCGGCCCTCTCACGAGAGGGTTGTGATGCGTTCGGCGCGCCGAGCAGCTTTCGAAGGCGCGCGAAAAAGGAGGCGGTTTGTCTCACTGCGACGCGTTTGATATACTGCCCGAATGGATGGCGGGAGAGATTGCCGAACGGATCGCGCTCGTGCGCGAGCGAATTCGTCGCGCCGCCGAACGCGCGGGACGCTCGCCCGAGGAGATCACGCTCGTGGCCGTGACCAAAGGTGTGGAGGCTGGGCGCATTCGCGCGGCGATCGCCGCCGGGCTCACTCACTTCGGCGAGAATCGCGTTCAGGAGGCGGAGCGGAAGATCGCTGAGATCCGGGCCCCGGTCGCATGGCATCTGGTCGGGCATCTTCAATCGAATAAGGCGCGGAAAGCCGCTGCGCTCTTCCACGTGATCCATTCGCTCGACAGCGTTCGGTTGGCCGAGCGGCTCGATCGCATCGCCGGAGAGCAAGGACGCACGATCCCCGTCCTGCTGCAGGTGAATCTGGCGGGGGAGCCGACGAAATTCGGCATCCCGGTGGAGCAACTCATCGAAGTGGCGCGCGCATGTCGCCCCCTTCGCCATCTGGCCATCCGAGGATTGATGGCCATCCCTCCATATTTCGAGGATCCCGAGCGCGTTCGTCCCTACTTTCGCCGACTGGCCGAGTGCTTGAGGGAGTTGAACGCGCGGGAGATCTTCGAGTCACCGCTTGAAGACCTCTCAATGGGCATGAGCCACGATTTCGAAGTCGCCATCGAGGAAGGAGCGACTCTGGTCCGCATCGGGCGCGCGATCTTCGGGGAACGTCTGCCATGAACATCGTGGGGTTCATCTTCGAGACGATCCGTGGATTTCTGTGGGTGGCGTTTGTGTTCGCGGTGGGACTGGTCGTAGCACGAATGATCGTGGACGGGTTACGCTTGAACCCTTTTGGTTGGTTCCCTTACGTGATTCGGCGATGGAGCGAGCCGCTGCTCATGCCCTTGCGGCGCAATCCGCTGGCGTTCGCTTCGCGGTACGATCTGGCGCCCGTGCTCTTCATCATCCTCGCGATCGTGGTGCTCGCCTTCGGCCTCCATTTCGTGGACGATCTGCATCGCGTGGCGATCGGGTTCGGGATGGCCGCGCGGTTCTTCGCGCAGGGCGATCTGGGCTTCGGCGCGCGGTACTTCATCGGGCACACGCTTTTTCTCGCACTCTCGGTGGCAATGATCTGCGTCATCTTCGGCGTCGTCTTCTCCTGGATCGGTCTCTATCGGGGGCGACTTGTGCGCTTCATTTGGTGGGGGTTCGAGCGAATCACCGCCCCGCTGCGGCGCGTGGTGCCGCCGATTGGGATGTTCGATCTGACGCCGCTGGTGGCGTATTTCGCTCTCTTGATCCTCTCCTGGCTCGTGCAGGTCGCGTTCTTCGGATAGCGCGATCGCGCATCCTGCGCTGTCGCGCAGCCGAGGGTAGGGGTGATGCCGTATCTACCCGTCAATGTCCGGGCCTATGCGGGGTATCGGGGGGAACAACGCCCGACGGCATTTGAGCGCGGCGGGCGGTGGATCCCGGTGGAAGAGGTCGTTGAAGAAGTGGTAGAGCTGAGCGAGGGGCGAATCTGGAGACGGTTTCGGATTCGCGCCGAAGGAGGCTTCCTCACGTTGCGACGCGATGAGCAACTCGGCGCGTGGTTCTTGGAGGAAGGGCGCTGAGCTGCGGGTTCTCCTCAATAAGGACGCGTTCTTCGACTCACGTCCTGCTTGCCAAATGGCAGCGATTCTCGTAGTATAGCGGGCGGGATGTTGAATTCGAGGGCCAAGTGGAACGTGCGACGGTGACGGAGCGGTTGGTGATCGCGGCCTCGACCTACTTGAACTCGGCACCATTGTGCTACAGCTTCCTTTATGGGTCCCTTCGTGAGGCGGTCCTTTTCCTCCCGCATACGGCGCCTTCGACTTGCGGCGAGCTCTTGCGGGATAGGCAGGTGGATGCGGCATTGATTCCCGTCATCGAATATCAGCGGATCGAAGGCGTGGCGGTCGTCCCCGGAGTCGCCGTCGTCTCCCCGCATGAGGTGCAGAGTGTGTTCCTCGCGTCGCGCGAGCCGATGGAGCGCGTGCGGCGCGTCGCGCTGGACATCTCCTCGCGGACCGGCGCAGCGCTGACGCGCATCTTTTTCGAGCACTTCTTGGGCCGTCGCGTGCAATACATCCCATGGCCGCCAGATGTGGACGCCATGCTCTCGGTCGCCGATGCCGCCCTTCTGATTGGGGATCCGGCCCTTCGGGTGCGCTATCATCGTCGGGACCTCCGCTTCTACGACTATGCACGGCTGTGGCGAGAGTGTACGGGGAAGCCCCTAGTCTTCGCCTTCTGGGCTGTTCGAGGAGAGCGCTGGGGGCACGGAACGGGCGTGGATTTCCGACAGGCGAAGGAAGAGGGGCTTCGACATCGGGATTGGATCGTCGCGCGCTATGCGGAGGCGCTCGAGCTGCCACCGGAGTTCCTCCGACGGTATTTGGACGAATCGGTCGCGTACGATCTGGATGAGGAAGGGGTCTCCAGTCTCACGCTCTTTTACGATCTCGCGCATCGGGTAGGGGTGGTGAGCGAAGTACGGCCGTTGCGCTTTCTCTCGGTGCGGAGCTGATAAGGAGGGGGTCATGAAGCGACGCTCGGTGCTGTGGCTCATCGTCATCCTGTGGTGTGGGGTGCGCTCGATCGCGGGACAGCAAGCCCAGGCCCCTTCGCCCACGACCTCGACGCTCGTCGGCGGATCGAGCATGGGATTATTCGGGACCTGGAGCGCGCGCACGCTTCGCCGGGGCGAATGGACCTGGAGCGTCTTCTGGAATAACTTCGATCGAGACCCGGGGGACATTGATGTCAACCAGATCCCTGTGAATTTCACCCTGGGGCTGACGGATCGGGTCGAGGTCTTCGGGAACATTGATTTCTTCCAGCAGGTGACGACGCGTCAGCCGTTCCTGTTAAGCGGCAGCGGATTCAATCTCGGGCGCCTGCGGTTCGGGGGGCCGGGAGCCGATCCCCTTCGCGCCTTCGGCCCACCGCGAGGTGGACGAGATGGAACGGCCTTCTTCCCGGGGACGAGCGCGCCGGGGGGGGGTATTCTCCCGGCCTTGGGGGCCTTAGCGTTTCGATTTCCCGGATTCGGACCGTTCGATCGGCCGAGTTATTACAACGACTTTCCCTTCTTTCCCTTCGCCGATGAGAGCGGTCCGCGCATGTCCTCGAATGGATTGGGGAATTTCACACTCGGGATGAAGGTCGGGCTCTCCGATCCGGATCGACGTTTTGCGTGGGGCGCGGCGGCGTTGCTTCGGCTGCCCTCGGCTCGCCACTTCTCGGCGCTCGCGCACGGCCGCGGCGCAGGAGCCGTGGACGGCGGAATGGTGCTGATCTTCAGCGAGACCTTCTGGGGAGAGCGCCTGCGTCTGCATCAAAACCTCGGATACGTTGCCACCGGAAGCGTGCATCGGGGAGGCGTGAAGATCCTCGATCGCCGCGACGAGCTGCTGCTCAATGCCGGGTTGGAGCTAGGCGTGCATCGGTCAGTGATCTATACGGCGGAGCTGAATTCGAAGGTCTTCGTTGGAGGGGGGACGCCCCTGCTGAATCCTGTGAATCCGATGGACCTGCTCCTCGGCGCGCGATTTCTGCTGCGCGAGGGGCGGGTTCAACTCGGGGGCGGATGGCGCATGTTCCTGACGAATGCGGATCGGCGCGCTTTCTTCTCCGAGGATCCGATTTTGGTCACCGTGCACAAAGACGATGCCAACGGCTTCGTCATCACGCTGAGCCTCGGACGCCGCAAGGCACGCCCGGTGCTGCCGCCACCGAATCGGCCTCCGGTCATCACGGCATTGGAAGCGGACAAGGAGCAGGTGACCGATGGCGAGCCGGTTCAGTTCACCGTGCGCGCGTATGATCCCGATGGCGACTTCTTGATCTACACCTGGGAGACGACGGCCGGGCGCATCAGGGGCACCGGCTCGAACGTCACGCTTGAGACCAGGGGGGTGAATCCGAACGTCGGCGCTCCACCCGTTCGCGTGACGGTGACCGTCACCGTAGATGATGGTCGCGGCGGATCGGACACGGCCAGCAAGACGATCACGGTCTTGGCGCCCGCTCCACCACCTCCGCCGCCTCCGCCAAACCGTCCGCCGCGCATCGAAGCGATTGAGATCACCGTCGTGGGCACACCGCAGATCGCCGGGCAGATCACCGATGGCGACCTGCTGGCCATTCGCGCCGTGGCGACGGATCCGGACGGCGACCCGCTCTCCTACTTCTGGTCCGCTTCGCTCGGCACGATCGAGGGGACAGGGCCCGAGGTGCGGCTCAATACGACGGGCTTTACGGCAGGGCCGGGCGCGCCACCGGTCTCAGTCACGATCGCATTACGCGTTGAGGACGGACGCGGCGGCACGGACGCTGATTCTCGCACCATCCTTGTGCATTCGCTCCCGCGTCCGACGCCCATTCGGGTGGGCGAACTCTTCTTCCCGCAAAATGCGGCTCGGATCACCAATGAGCACAAAGCGGCTTTGGACGATGTGGCCGATCGGTTGCTTCGAGACCCGCGGGCGCGCCTGGTGATCCTGGCGTATGCGGATCGCAGTGAGGTTCGGGATGTGGCCCGACGTCGCGCGGAGAACGCGCGAGCGTATCTGGTCACGCGCCGACGCATCGATCCCGCGCGGATCATCATCCGGGTCATTGGTACCGCGCGGCCGCATCCAAGCGGGGAGCGGCGGATGAATCGCCGCCTGGAGCTGTGGATCGTGCCGGAGGGGGCCGAAATGCCTCGATAGTCCCCCTTGCGCTCGCGCGTCTCCTGGGCGATCGGTGAGGTCGTCCGAGGCCCTCCTCGCCTGGAGGGGGAGAAATTGTGGAACTCGTCCCCACTGGAGGCGTCTCTTCTTATGGCTTGGCGAAAGTGGTATCATACAAGGGATGATGCGCGTGTGGATCAACTTGGCCAGCGAGCCTTTCCGCAATCGCCGCGCTTGGATCGCGGGCGTCGGTCTTTTGGTGAGCATATGCGTAGGGGTGAGCCTGATGCTTGCGGTGCGAGCCCGGAGTCTGGCACGGCAGGCGGACGCCCTGGCGGGATTGGTTCGGCAGCAAGAGGAGGAGGTTCGACGCCTCCGGCAGCAGCTCCCCCCGCCGGTCGCCCCGGAACAACTCTCTCCTTTGGAACGTGAAGCCTGGCGCGCAGCCGCTACACTGATTGAGCGACGCGTCTTCCCCTGGTCGCGCCTCTTGCAGGACATTGAGCGGAATCTCGTCGCCGACGCCCGCGTGACGACGATTCGCGTCGCTTTGGAGGAAGCGGCCTCAGTGGACGTCCTGAATCCCGGACGCGCTCCGGTTCGGGTTGCGCTCACGCTGATCGGTCGGCGATTGGACGACGTGCTGCAAGTGATGGAGCGCTTGCGCGCTTCCGGTCGCTTTCGAGACTTTCGGCCGAGAAAGCAGAGCCTCTTGGAAGGAACCGAGGAGGTCGAGTATGAGCTTGAGATGACCTATTTCCCAGAACCTCGCCGCGGAGGAGGAGAATGAGCGCCGCGATCTTTGTGCTTCGAAATGGGCGCCTCTGGAGGGCGAAGCGACTTGGCGTCGTCGAACTGCTTCTTTTGTTGGGTGCTCTGGCCGCGATGGTGACGGTGGGGGGATTCTTCTGGAACCTGGAGCGTCAGCGTCAGGGCGTGGAGGGGCTTCAGCAGCAGTTCCGGGAAAACCAGGAGACGATCGCCTTGCTCCGGCAACGCGTGGCCGCGGCGCAGGCTGGTTCTCGGGCGGAGGCGCCAACGCCTGAAGCGGTTCGTCGAAGCCTTCACCGCTTCGAGCAAACATATCTCCCCGATTCGGACATCGGCCTCTCGCGAGTGCTCACGGACGTGAACCGCATCGCACGAGAGAGCGGTGTCCTCCTCTCTTCGGACATCATGTTCAGTTCAATGGAAGAGGCCGAATTTCGAACTGGAACGGGCGCGGCCGCGCGGGCTGGAGGGCGAGGTTTTTATCCGGGATTGCGCCTGTCCTTCACCGTGAGCGGTGAGTATGCCAACATGAGGCGCTTTCTAGCGGCGCTCGAACGCAGCCCGCTTTTGCTGATCGTGGAGTCCCTGGCACTCAAGAGCGTGGACGAACGTGCCGGAGCGCGTCCGGCAGCGGCGTCCGGGGGCTCCATCTCTCTGGAAATCACCGTATCGGCCTACTTCCGGCGATCAGGAGGAGAATCGTGAAAAACGTGGACAAGAAGCGATTGGTGATCTTGAGCGCGTTGCTCGTGATCCTGGTCATCATTTGGCTTCGGGATGTCGGCTCCGATCCGGAGGGGACGGCGTCGCATCGGCCGAACCAGATCGGTTCGACGGGCGGGAATCGCGTCGCGCGTTCATCGCTGGCGACATCCGGTGGAGGATCGTCAGTAGAGGAGGGCTTCCGACCCCTTCCGCTTTTCGCGCTTGAGGAGCAGGCGCGACGCGCGACGGTTGAAGCCGGTCGCAACATCTTCGTGTACTACGTGCCTCCAGCGCCAGCCCTGCCGAAGGAGCTTGCGGGACCGCCGCCCACGATTCGCGTGACATCGCTCTCTCCCGAATCGGTGTATGCGCGCACGGGGGATTTTGTACTCCACGTGCGTGGGGAACGCTTCCCCGAAGACGCGCGCATCGTCGTCAATGGGCGAGAGCAGCCGACCGAGCGCGTCAGCCCGACGGAGTTGAAGGCGACCATCGGACGTCAGTGGATCAGCGCGCCGGGGAAGCTGACGATCCTCGTGCGCAACGATCGTGGGGAGTTCTCCGCGCCCATGACGCTCGTCGTCTTGGATCCTCCGGCGCCCGAGTACAAGTACGTGGGACGCATTGATGACCTGGTGTTTCTGGCCAATGGCGAAGATCGCTATGCCGTGCGCGTCGGTCACCTCGTGGATCAACGGCGGGGGAATCGCTGGCGCGTCATCGCCGCTTCGGATACGCATGTGACGATCCAGGACGTCCTTCTCGACGTGACCCATCGCGTGGAGATGGAGGCGGTGCAGACGGCGGCGACGACGCCGACGCCAACGCCGATGACGCCGTTCGATCGTCGGCGCCTGATTCAGGAACGCCTCCGGCAGCAGATGGAGGAGATGAACAACGAGGAGGAAGAGCCGCCGCCCGATCAGGTGTTGCCCGAGGAGCAGCAGGAGCTGTTGCAGAAACAACAGCAGCAACTTCCGCAGCTTCAGGGACAGCCGGGGCGGCCACTGACGCCACAGCAGATCCGGCAGCAGCTCCAACAACAACTTCAGCAGTTGAGGAACCGACCGAATCGGAACTGGTAGCGTCATGGTTCGCTCGCATGGGCCATGTGGAGGGCGCGCGAGCGCATCCGCTCGCGGATACGCGTTGCTGGCGTTGATCGCCGCGATGACGGTGATGGCGATCCTGATCGCCGGATACGTGCCGCATCTGGCGCGCCAGATGCAGCGCGAGCGCGAGGAGGAGATGCTCTTTCGCGGTCAGCAGATCGTCGAGGCCATCGCGCAGTACGTTCAGATGACCGGTCGGTACCCGTCTTCCCTGGAGGAGCTGGTGCGCGGCTTTGTCATGCAGACGCCGCGAGGGACGCGTCGCGTGCGCTTCCTTCGCCCTTCGGCCCTCATTGATCCGATGACCAACGACGAATGGAAGGTCGTGCGGCCCGGCGATCCGGCGCTGCGGCGATTTGTGGAGGCGTATTTGGAGACCATCGGGCAACCAGCCAATCCAATGCTCTTGCAATTCTTGCAGCCGGGTGCGGTGATCGCGTTGCCGGGGCGTCCTCGTCCCACCCCGGCGCAGCCGATGCGCCCAGGTCGCACGAGAGTGCCAACGCCACGAGTCAACGTGCCCGATGTTGTAGAGGGAATCGCGGGCAGCGTCTTGACACCGCTGTCCGCGATCCCGGAGGAAGGGGGAGGCGGACCTATTCTCGGCGTCGTGAGCAAAAGCGAGAAGAAGAGCGTGCGCGTCTACTACGGCTTAGATCGCTACAGCGATTGGCCCTTCGTCTTCATTCCGGTTCTCCCGGTGGCGGTGGGGGAAGCGCGCGTTCGCGCAGCCCTGAATCCGGTGATGTTCCCGAGCGATCCCTTGGCGCGGTTGCTGCAAGGAGGCGTCGTCGGTCCGCGTCGCGTGGTTCCACAGCAGAGGCCGGCGGTCCAACCGGAGGCTATTCGGAGGTGAGCGCGACATGGCCGAGTACGTGTTTCGCGTCGGCACCCCCTCGGGGGAGATCGTCCTGCGCAAAGTCGAAGCCTTGAGCCCGGAAGAGGCGCGACAGCGGTTGGAGCGCGAGGGGTATCGCGTCTTCACCCTCGCGCAACGTGGGCGGCCGACCTGGAGCTGGCGCCTCTCACTCCGGCGCGTGAGGCTGGAGGATTTCTTGCACTTCAATCAGCAACTGGCGGCGCTCGTCCGCGCCGGATTGCCGATCTTGCATGCCATCAGCATGCTGGCTCGACGCCAGAGCCATCCCGTCCTGCGGAGCGTGTTGCGCGATATCGAGGATCGCATTCGCGAAGGTACGCCCCTTTCGCAAGCCTTCGCGTCGCGCAGCGACATCTTCCCGCGCTTGTACATCGCTGCAGTCTTGGCCGGTGAGCGTTCGGGAAATCTCGATGAGATGCTCTCGCGGTACATCGCGTACACGAAGCAGATGGTCGCGCTCAAACGGCGGGTGCGCGCCGCGACGGCGTATCCGATCTTCTTGCTCGTCGCGTTGATCCTCTTGGTCGCCGTGATGACCGGATTCGTGATCCCGCGCTTCTCGCTCATCTACGAGGATTTCGGGGGCGAGTTGCCCGCGATCACGCGGATCGTGTTGGCCATCGGCTATGGTGTGCGCGAGAACCTCCTCTGGGGCATTCCGGCTCTCCTCGCCTTGATCGTTGGTTTGACGTTCTGGCGGAAGACCGAACGCGGGCGCGCGACGCTCGATGCCGTGATCCTGCGACTGCCCGTCGTCGGGCCGATCGTGCGCGACCTGGCTGTGGCGCAACTGGCGCGCAGCCTGGCGACACTCCTGCAAGGGGGAATCACTCTCGTCGAATCGTTCCGCGTGGCGAGCGAGACGCTCACCAATCGCGTGCTCGCTCGTTCCTCGGACATCGTCCTCCGACGCATTCAGGAGGGGCAGGCTTTCGCCGATAGCTTGGAGGAAGCGGGGTGGCTCCCGCCACTGGCGATCGACATCGTGCGCGTCGGCGAGCGCGCCGGTAGCCTCAAGGAGATGCTCGACGAGCTGGCCAATTTCTATGATGCCGAGCTGGAGGTGCGCTTCAATCAGGTGACGACGCTCATCCAACCCATCATGCTCGTGCTCATGGCCGGATTGGTGACCTTCGTGCTGTTGTCCATGTATCTGCCGCTCTTCACCTTCATCTCGACGTTGGGGGCGAGGTGAAGGAGAAGGAGGGAGAGAAGCCCTATGGCCGAGAACACGAACGCCTATTTTGAAGCCTTGGGCGCGAAGAACGAGGCGACCGTCACGACGGCCGCGGATCCGTTCGTTGAGGAACAACGCGCGCGCCGCTTGGCCGAACGGTATCGGCTCCCGTTCCTCGATCTGACGCGCGTGCGCATGGATCAGGAACTGCTTCGGCTCCTTCCCGTCGAGCTGATGGTGCAATATCGGTTCGTGCCCGTGCGGCGAGAAGGGGACGCGCTGCTGGTGGCCGTGGCCGATCCGATGGATCTGGATCGCCTCGATGAAATTCGCGTGCGATTGAAGGAGAAAGTTCGATGGGCCGTGGCAACCCCTTCGGCCATTGAAGCCGTCCTCACCCGAGGCGATGCCTCGCAGCGCGTCCTGGATGAGACGACCGAGCATCTGCGCGTGGCGCTCGTGAAGGAGACCGAACAAGGGGAGGAAGATCTCGATCTGGATCGCCTGATGGGCGATCGGGAGATGAGCCCTATCGTGAGGCTCGTGGATTCGGTCATCCTCACGGCCTTGGAGCGGCGCGCGAGCGATATCCACATCGAGACGCAAGCCTCGGAGGTCGTGATCAAGTATCGCATTGATGGCGTGCTCTATCCGGCGGGGCCACCCATTGACATCCAGCATCACCAGACGATCATCTCCCGCATCAAGGTGATGTCGGAGCTGGACATTGCCGAACGGCGTGTGCCGCAAGACGGCCGCTTCCGCGTGCGCGTGCGCGGTCGCACGATTGACTTCCGCGTCTCCATCATGCCGACCATTCATGGCGAGGACGCCGTCATTCGCATCCTCGATAAGGAGCAGCTCAGCGAGAAATTCCGCGACCTGCGCCTGGACGTCCTCGGGTTCGATGCGGAGACGTTGCGGAAGTTCCGTCATTTCATCCGCGAGCCGTATGGGATGATCCTTGTCACCGGGCCAACCGGATCGGGCAAGACGACAACGCTCTACGCGGCCATCAACGAGATCCGAACCGGCGAGGAGAAGATCATCACGATCGAGGATCCGGTCGAGTATCAGTTGAAAGGCGTGACGCAGATTCAGGTCAACGAGAAGAAGGGGCTCACCTTCGCCCGCGGCTTGCGCTCGATCCTGCGCCATGATCCGGACAAGATCATGGTCGGCGAGATTCGCGATCCGGAGACGGCGCAGATCGCCATCCAGTCGGCGCTGACGGGGCATCTCGTCTTCACGACCGTGCACGCGAACAACGTCATTGACGTCATCGGGCGATTCCTGAACATGGGCGTAGAGCCGTATAACTTCGTCAGCGCGCTCAACTGTGTGCTCGCGCAGCGGCTCGTGCGCGTGCTCTGCCCGCAGTGCAAGCGTCCGTATACGCCGAGCGATCAGGAGCTGCTCGATTCGGGGCTGCCGCCGGAACGCTATCGGACGTACTCGTTCTACGAGGCCGTCGGATGCGAGTACTGCAATTGGACTGGATACCGCGGGCGCACGGCCATCCATGAACTTCTGGACATGACCGATAACATTCGCGAGCTGATCATCGCCCGGCGCCCAGGTTCGGAGATTCGACGTGCGGCTCAAGCTGAAGGACTGCGCACGTTGCGCGAATCGGCCGTTCAAAAGGTGCTCGAAGGCATCACGACGCTGCGCGAGATCAATCGGGTGACGTTCGTAGAGTGAACACCGATGCGCCGAAGCGCAGGAGGCTTCCTCCTGCGCTTTCGATCGGTGCCAGGGGTGTTCGGAAGGAGGGATGACGTATGAAGTGGCGATCGTCATTTTCGAAACGCGTGGGGACATTCGCCTTGCTCCTTGTGACCCTCTGGAGTGGGCCCGCTCCCGTGTGGGCGGGGTCCAAGGGGAAGAAGTATTTCCAAGAGGGGCAAAAATTGGAGGCGGCGGGGAAGTTCGATCAGGCGGCTGAACAATACCTGCTGGCGCTCTCTGAGGCCGATCGGCCGGAGTATCACATCGCCTATCGCCGTGCAGCGCTTCAAGCGTCACTTATCTTGACCCGGCGTGGCCGCGAGTTGTTGGAAGCCGGGCAGTACGAGGACGCCTATCACGCCTTCCGCCGCGCCTACCAGTTCGATCAAACGAACGAATTGGCCCGCGAGTTGGCGCGCCGTGCGCTCGAGCTAGCGCAGAGGGAGGGGAAGGAGCTCTCCGTTCCCACCAGTTCGACGTTTGGATCACCGGGCCCCCCCGAGCTGCAGGCTGGGCGCGCGCGACCTGAGCCTCCGTCCGAGCCCTCCCAGGAAGAGGCGCGACAGGACGTCATCTTTCGGGACGATCTGAGGGCCGTCATCGCGCAGCTCGGTCGGCAGCTTGGCTTAAACGTGCTCTTCGATCAGAGTGTGCCCGAGCGGCGCGTCTCGGTCGAATTGCGAAACGTCACCAAAGCCCAAGCCCTCGATGCCATCTTGCTCAGCAACGGTCTCTTCTTCCAGCCCCTCAGCGACAATACGATCATCGTGGCCCTCGATCAACCGGCCAATCGCAATCGCCTGCAGCAGACGAGCGTGCAGACCTTTTACCTGAGGCATGCCGATCCCGTACAAGTGCAGCAGCAGTTAGCGCCCATGGCGGGACAATTGCGCGCGCAGATCGTGCTCAATCAGGACTTGCGCGCCTTGATCGTGCGCGCGACGCCGGAGAACCTGAAGCTCTTTGAGGAGATCATTCAGAGCATCGATAAGGAGAAGCCCGAGGTGATGATCGACATCAGCATCTACGAGGTCGCGCGCAACGATTTGATCGAGATCGGGAACCAGTTGCTTTACGATGGCTTCTTCACCTCTCCGCCGCAAGGGCCGATCCGTCCGGGCACGTTGAACCTGCTTGGCGTGACGATGGGACAGATCATCACTGAGCAGCGGTTGGCCCTCGCCATTCCCACGAGTATCATCCGCTTCCTGCAGACGCGCGGCCGGAGCAACCTGATCGATAGCATTCAGGTGCACGCCCTGGACGGGCAGCAGGTGACGGCGAACATCGGTCGCCAGATCCCCATTCAGACGGCTTCGATCCCGACCTCGTTCGTCAACGTCGCGCCGACGCAACCGGGACAGCAGCCGGGCACCCAGCAGCCTGGGCTTCTCAACAACATCTTCGGCTTCGGTTATCCGCAGATCGAATACCGGCCTGTCGGGTTGAACGTGACGATCACGCCGACGGTCTATAGCGATGAGTACGTGAAGCTGGAGATGGAGGTGGAGACTTCTGGCTTCAATGAAGGACCGACGAGCCTGACGCCGATCTTCACGACGCGGAAGCTGAAGAGCGTGGCGACTGTCCGAACCGGTCAAGCCGCCATGATGGCTGCCGTCGCGCAAAAGCGCGATGAACAAGGGCGCACGACCATCCCCTTCCTCGGCTTCTTGCCCGTGATCGGGAGATTCTTCAGCATCCCCAAGCAGACGGGCAATACGACGGACATCCTGATCACGGTGACGCCGCACATCTTGCGGGCGGCTTCGATCGAAGAACGGGATCGCCTGGCACGGCTGGCCGGGACGATGCAGAGTCAAGGAGCGAGCCTGACGATCGAGCGCTTCCTGGAACAAACTCGTGCGGCGAAAGTGAGCGCGACGGCTCGCGGCGTTGCCAGCGCGATGCCTCCAGAGGAGAAGAAAGCTGCCGAACCTGCCGTGGCGCCGACCGAAGCGGCGGCTTCTACCGTCGCGCCAGTTCCTGCGATCTCTGAAGGAGAGCCGATTCAGCTCTCGCTGCAGATGAGCACGGCTACGCCGCGGGCGGGAGAGTGGGTGCAGATTGCGCTCTTCATCAATGGCAAGGAGGAGATTCGCGAAGCGACGGTGACGCTCACCTACAATCCGCAACTGCTGCGTTTGGTCAATGTGGCCGATGGCGGGGCGCTCACCAGCAGCGAGGCGCCGGCCGAAGTCCGCACGCAGCACGATCCCAGTGGAAAGATCGTGCTCACCGTGCGAGCGACCGGCTCGCCGCGTCCCGCGCGAGGACGACTGGCCGTCCTCCTGTTCGATGTCTTGCAAAGCGGCAGCTCGCAGCTTGAGGTGGACGCTGCCGCGACGCGATTCCTTACGGCCGATGGTCGGGCGGTAGGTTGCAAGGCCTTGCCCCTGACGATTGCCGTGAGATGACAAAGAGGCGTCGGATGTGGAAGCAGTGGAGGAGAGATCGCCGCGCTGGCGGATTCACCCTCCTGGAGTTGATCCTCACGATCGCCGTCCTGAGCATCTTCACGGCGGCCGCTATCCCCATCGCACGCAATGCCGTGCAACGACAGCGCGAGGTCGAATTGCGTCGCGCGCTTCGCGAGCTGCGCACGGCCATTGATCGGTACAAGCGCGCCTATGATGCTGGGATCATCAGTCGGTTCGAGGCGCAGGCCGAGACCGAAGGATACCCCCCCAATCTCGAAGTGCTCGTCAACGGCGTGCAACTGGCCGGAAGTCCGGATCGGAAGATTCGATTCCTTCGGCGCATCCCCGTGGACCCGATGACCGGTCGCGCCGAATGGGGTCTGCGCTCAACGCAAGATGAGCCGAACTCCCGTTCCTGGGGGGGGCAGAATGTGTTCGATGTCTATTCGCTCAGCGAAGGGACTGCGCTGGATGGGACGCGATATCGCGACTGGTGAAGCCCGCATCGCGCGAGGCTTCACCTTGCTGGAGGTGATCATCGTCCTGACGGTCGTGGCGATCTTAGTCTCCATCGCCATTCCCGCCTATCAACGAGTGATCCTGCGTGCGCGGGAAGCTGTGCTCAAGCAGAACCTGCATCTGCTGAGGAGCCAGATTGAGGAGTTCGCCGCCGACTACGGCCGATATCCGGAGTCCTTGCAAGAGTTGGTCGAAAAGGGATATTTACGCGAGTTGCCATTGGATCCCATCACGGGATCGCGCGAGACGTGGATTCCCGTCCCGGAGGATCAACCGCTCTCGGTCGAAGGAAAAGCGGGGATCAAAGATGTCAAGAGCGGAGCCGAAGGGGTCTCGTCCGAAGGGACGCCGTATAGCGACTGGTGAGCGAGCACGATGATACGCCGAGGCTTCTCCGAACTCGTCGAGCGCGTGCGCGTGTTCTTCACGGCGCCGGTGCTGCCGCCGACAGCGTTGGCCCTGCGCTCGCGCGAAATCGCTTTGGTGGAAGCGCGACGAAGGCGCGGGCGCCTTTTGGTTCGCCGCGCCGCCGTCGAGCCCCTGGCCGAGGGGGTGCTCGAGCCCTCTTTCGAGGGGAAGAACGTGCGGGCAAGGGAGCCACTCCTTCGTGCCCTCGAACGCGCGCGGGAAAAAGCGGGGGTGCGACATGTGCGGCGGTGGGCGGTGGCGTTGCCCTCGGCGATCTGTCGGCTCTTTCTCCTGGACCTCGAGGATGCCCCTAAGGCGAAGGATGAGCTAGCCTCCATGATCGCGTGGAAGATCGAACGATTAGTCGGACTCTCAGCCTCCGAATTGACGATCGCCGCACAATGCCTTCCCTGGCGGTCTCATGGGACATCGGCAGAAGCTCGTTCCTCAAAACGTGAAGCCATCCCGCGACGCGAGCGATTCCTCACGGTCGCCGCTCGCACGGACGTGCTCGCCGCTTATGAAGAGGTCTTCCAAGAGGTGGGGGTTCATCCCGGATTCCTCATTCCAAATAATCTGGCCGAGAGCGGTTGGATGATGACGCTCCCATCGGACGAGGACGCGCTCCTTGTCTCCGTAGAGGGGGATTGGCTGACGCTCTTCTTCACGCGGCATCGAGAGCCCTTGGCCGTGCGCGCTGTCCATTGTGAGCCGGAAGCGATGCTGGACGAGATTCATCGGACGCTCGTTTATTATCAGGATCGGTTGAGCCACTCGGGGCTGGAACCATCGTCCCCCGAAAGCACGCCCTCAGAGACCGGATCACCAGTTTTGGAGCGGGGCGCGCAGCTTCGCGCGATCGTCGTGGTCGATCACAATGAAGAAGAAACACCCTCGTCATTCGTCCGAGAGGTCGAAGCACTCTGCACTACGCTCTTTCCCGGGAACGCGACCCCTACGGTGTACTTCTTGAACGAGCACCCGCTTGAGCAAGAGGCGAGTTGGCGACTCTCTCAGTTGGCGGCTCCTCTGGGGATGATCGTGTCCTCTCAAACGTGGGGCTAAAGCAGACGGCCGTAGGAATAGACGAGACGGAGCCCTAACTCCCGCACACGCTCTTCCACCTCGGGTCGCGTTCGGCGGCAGAAGCACACGGGGAAGATTTCCCCCTTCAGGTGCTTCCGCGCGCGCTCCACTAATTGGGCGAACCGTTCGACCTCACGCACCGTCAAGTTGTATTTGGCCTCGCCCACGATCCAAATCACCTCGTCGGGCCGTCGCGGGTCGCGCGCTCGCCCGAAGATATTGATCTCCTCCATCTCATCATCCCATTTCTTCCACGTCCGTTCCAGCGGTTCGACGTCCCATCCCAGTTCCCGCTTCAGCACATCGCGAACCACGATGTACGCCATATCTTCCAGATCCGCGCCCAACGTCTCGCTGATCGCACCAAGCTGTTGAGCCAATTGCCGCATGACCCTTTGCATGTGCACCTGTTCTTCGAGCATTTGCCGCTGCGTCTCCACCACTTGAGCGACGATCTGCTCCAGACGCTCGAGCCGTTTGATCGCTTCCGCGTGGGAAGCCGCCAGCATGCGTAGCTCCTCTTGCGTCCGCGTCTGCGCCTCGATCAATTGGGCCACGATCTCCTCCAGGTGCATGGTACGTTCCTCTAGTCGTCCGACCCTCTCCTCCATGCGCGCCTGAGCCGCTGTGAGCTGGGCCATGGCTTCCTCCAACCGTCCAACCCTCTCCTCCATGCGCGCCTGAGCCGCTGTGAGCTGGGCCA
>Ga0209289_100082_pt1 | contig 59274 bp, 60 predicted proteins | sample GXS110809BmetaG_FD_184121 | JGI IMG/M metagenome (GOLD analysis project Ga0209289, IMG submission 184121) | Hot spring microbial communities from Gongxiaoshe hot spring, China to study Microbial Dark Matter (Phase II) - GXS 110809B (SPAdes)... ... | reverse complement strand
GTTTTTCGGTTCCCCTCGCGGAGCGGGGGGAACCTTAAGGAGGGGGGAATGGTCAGCTTATTATTCAAACCCCATAACGGAGAGGGAGGAACCGCCGCCCTGCGCACGCACGGCTCTCCCTCTCCGTTTACGGAGAGGGGGCTGGGGGGTGAGGGCGAAAACCGCCGACGCGCCACCTACGAAGGTTTTGTCTCGCTGGAAACCCCAATCGGTATCAATGTAGGTAGCAATCTGGGTTTTGATAACGCTCCAGCGGGTACAATTCCCGCGGGAGGCTATCGATGAATGCGTTTCAAATCGTGTTGCTGCTGTATGCGATTATCATCGCCGCGGGCGGCGTGATGGGGTATACGCAGGCGCAAAGCATGGTCTCGCTCATCAGCGGCTTGGTCGCCGCCGCGCTGTTGCTGCTGGGCTTGGGGCTGAGTTTCCGCAACCCCACTTTAGGCTTTGGCTTGAGCGCGGTCTTTGCGCTCGCGCTGGGCGTTTTCTTCGCCTACCGCTTTTTCACCACAGGCAAATGGATGCCCGGCGGTGTCACGATGATCCTGAGCGCGATTGCGTTCGTGGCGATGGCGCTGGCGTTGGTGAGGAAATCCTGAAGGTACAATACAACTCCCATGGCGCAGGACAAGATCGTTATCTCAGGCGCGCGCGAGCATAACCTGAAGAACCTGCATGTCGAAATCCCGCGCGACAAGCTGGTGGTGATTACGGGCGTGTCGGGGTCGGGCAAGTCGACGCTGGCGTTCGACACGCTCTATGCGGAAGGGCAACGCCGCTATGTGGAGAGCCTCTCGTCCTACGCGCGACAGTTCCTCGGCGTGATGGATAAGCCCGATGTGGACTACATCGAGGGACTCTCGCCCGCCATCTCCATCGATCAAAAATCGACCAGCCACAACCCGCGCAGTACGGTGGGCACGGTGACGGAAATTTACGACTACCTGCGCCTGCTGTTCGCGCGGGCGGGACGCCCCCACTGCCCTCAGTGCGGCAAGCCCATCACCCGCCAGACGGTGGACGGCATCGTGGACACAGTGATGCGCTTGCCTGAGGGGACGCGCATTCAGGTGCTTGCCCCTGTCGTGCGCGGGCGCAAGGGCGAGTATCGCCATGTGTTCAGCGAGGCGCAGAAACTCGGCTTCGTGCGCGTGCGCGTAGACGGGCAGGTGTACGAAGTCACGGAAGTTCCTCCGCTGGACCGCTACAAGCAGCACACCATCGAGATTGTCGTCGACCGAATCGTGGTGCGCGACGGCGTGCAGTCGCGCCTGGCGGAGGCGGTGGAGACCAGTCTGAAACTGGCGAAGGGCTTGGTGACTATCCACATCGTCAGCCTGCCTGAGCAGGCGGTGGTGCACGGGAGCGAGTAATGGCATTTGAGCGAGCGATTCTGATTGTGCTGGACGGGTGCGGCGTGGGGGCAGCCCCCGACGCCGCCGAGTACGGCGACACGGGCGAGAACCACCCCAACACGCTGGGACACTTAGCCGAAGCCGTCGGCGGGCTGAACCTGCCCACGCTGCAGTCGCTGGGGCTGGGCAACATCCTGCCGCTGCGCGGCGTCCCGCCCGCCGACCCGCCCCGCGCCCACTTCGGCAAGGTACAGCCCCACTCCAAAGGCAAGGACTCCGTGACGGGACACTGGGAGATGATGGGGATTCACACCGAGACGCCGTTCCCCACCTACCCAAACGGCTTCCCGCCCGAAGTGATGCAGGCGTTCGAAGCGCGAATCGGCAAAGGAACGCTCGGCAACTACCCCGCCTCCGGCACGGAGATTATCAAACAGCTCGGCATGGAACATATCCGCACGGGCAAGCCGATTGTGTATACCAGCGCGGACAGCGTGTTCCAAATCGCCGCGCACGAGGCGGTCATCCCCCTGAACGAACTCTATCGGATGTGCGAAATCGCGCGCGAGATTCTGCAGCCGCCGCACCATGTGCAGCGCGTGATTGCCCGCCCCTTCGTCGGCGACCGTCCCGACACCTTCAAGCGCACCGAGCGCCGCCGCGACTTCCCCCTGCCGCCTCCGCCCAACCTCATCGACGCGCTGGCGGAGCGCGGAATCGGCGTGTACGGCATCGGCGTCGTGCCCGAACTGTTTGCGTATCGCGGGTTCCGCCATGCCGAGCGCACCCAGAGCAACCCCGATCATTATCAAGCGTTGCTCCGCGCGCTCAAGAGCGACTGCGCGTTCCTCTTCGCGAACTTCGAGGATTTCGATATGCTGTACGGGCATCGGAACGACCCGCAGGGGTTCGCCCGTGCGCTGGAGGCGTTCGACGCGATGCTTCACGACCTGCTGAACCGCCTGCGCCCAACCGATTTGCTCATCCTCACCGCCGACCACGGCAACGACCCCACCACCCCCAGCACCGACCACTCGCGCGAGTACCTGCCGCTGCTACTCTACAGCCCTGCCTTCACAAGCGGCAGGGATGTGGGGATACGCGCCACGCTTGCCGACATCGGCGCGACGATTGGAAGCATCTGGGGTATATCCATTCCACAAGGAGAGGTCATCGACTATGGCGTTCAAAATCGGCATTAACCGCTGGACGATGCCCGGCGGGTGGGATGTAAAAACCTGCCTGCGCGTGGCAAAGGAATCGGGCTTCGACTCGATTGAGTTCAATATGGACTTCGAGGGCGCGCTCAGCCCCGCCACGAGCGACGCCGACGCGCAAGCCCTCCGACGCGAGGCGGACGCCCTCGGCGTGGAGCTGAGTTCGCTCTCCACCGGCGTCTACTGGCAGAAACCGTTCACGCATCCCGACCCCAAAGTGCGTGAGGAGTCGATCGAACTCTGCCGTCAGCAGTTGCGTTTGGCGCAGGCGATGGGCGTGGACGCGATTCTGGTCGTGCCTGGCGTGGTCACGCCCGACACGCCCTACGATGTCGCCTACGACCGCGCCAAAGCCGCCCTGCAGCAGCTCGCCCCCGAAGCCGAACGGCGCAAGGTGAGCATCGCCATCGAGAATGTGTGGAACCGCTTCCTGCTTAGCCCCTTAGAGACGCGCGACTTGGTCGATTCCATCGGCAGCCCCTATGTCGGCGTCTATTTCGACGCGGGCAACATTCTCGCCTACGGCTACCCCCAACACTGGATTAGCATCCTCGGCGGGCGGATTAAGCGTGTGCATGTCAAAGACTTTCGGGGCGATATCGGCAACATTCAAGGTTTTGCGAACCCGCTGCAGGGCGATGTGCCGTGGCTGGCGGTGCGCGCCGCGCTGGAGGCGATTGGCTACACGGGCTACATCACGGCGGAGGTCAGCGGCTACCGCGTGTTCCCCGAGCTGGGGCTGCGCCACATCGCCGACGCGCTGCGGGCGGTGTTTCAGGCGTAGCGCCTACGGCTTCGCCACCGCGCTCACAATGTCGCTCCAGTCGCCGATGGGCTGGTTGTCGCGATCCATGTAGCGCGCCCGATACTCGCGCGTCTCGGCGCGCCCCGCCTCCAACGGCTCGCGCCCATCAATATACGGCGAGCTCGTGTCATACGCAATCGTGGTGAACGCCGTCTCGTCGCCCCGCCGCGATTGAATCTCGATCATCGGGTAGCGGTGCATCGTAAAGGTCAGGCGCACGCGAAACGCCGTCTCGCTGCGGGCTTTCAGCGTCGGGCGGTCGGGCGGGGCGCTGGTGGGCGGCTCGATGCCCAAATCCTCGCCAATCGCCCGCGTGTAGTTCGGATGCGCTTTGAGGCGTTGCACCAACGCCCGCGTGCGCGGGATAATCGCCGCCGCCGCCCCGTTCGGAATCGCGCCCACATTGCCCGGCGTCGGTACCGACGGCATCGGCGTGCCCAACGGCGCATGCAACACCAAGTCCCGAAACGCCACCCACTCCTGATAGTCCGCCTTCCGAATCTCCGCGCCGTTGATGACCAACTGCACCACTGTGTTGTCTGTCTGCACCTGCGTCACTTCGGCAGGCGTCAGTCCGAGGGTGCTCGCGTAGCCGCCAATCTTAGACGCAAAGTTCGCAAACCACACCATCAGGTCGCTCAGTTTGCTTGGCAGATAGTCCATGGCTTCCCTCCGTCCTCATAGAGTTCGAGCCACGTCCGAAAATCCCTTTCTGGATTTCGAGCCGAACCCCGTGGCGTCGAGCCGGGCGTCCGGCTCGAAAATCCGGAACCCGTGGCGTCGAGCTGGGCGTCCGGCTCGAAAATCCGGAACCCGTGGCGTCGAGCTGGGCGTCCGGCTCGAAAATCCGGAACCCATGGCGTCGAGCCGGGTGTTCGGCTCGAAAATCCGGAACCCATGGCGCTGAGCCGGAGACGTCTCACCCGCCTGATAAGGGTACACGGCTCTGCCTCAACTTCAGGCGCAGCCGTCTCATTTTCCACGCTTTTTTCTCGAACCCCCTCCTTTAGGTTCCCCCTACTGCGTAGGGGGAACCGTGCAGTTTTCGGTTCCCCTCGCGCAGCGGGGGGAACCTTACGGAGGGGGGTAAGGCGGTTGACGGAGCAGAATCGGTCGCGGGTACAGCAGAGTTGAACCCAAGCGTTGTACCCTTATCAGGTCTCACCCGCTCCCCCACCGCGCGGTACCTCATGGAATGCGCGCAGTTAGTCCGTTTCAGCAAGCCAATCTTGCACTTCAATCCCGTCCACGAGGGCAAAGTGGGCATCTGAAGTTAACACGACCAGCCCGTTGGCGCGGGCAATCGCGGCAATCTGCATGTCAATCACGGGAATAGGGCGTCCCTTGCGACGCAACTCCGCCCGAATGCGTCCGTACTCCTGCGCGGCGCGTGCGTCATAATCCCAAAGAGTAAACTGTTGCAACACCAGTTCCATCCGTGCGGCGTTGCGTTCCCGTTGCGCGCTGTTGTAGACCATATACCACTGTTCGCCGATGCCAGGCGCACAGAGCCCCAGTTCCGCCTCTTCTAACGCGGCGATTCGGCTCAGCAGGCGCGCCTCGCCCCGCCAGAACGCGCTGAAGTGATTGGTATCCAGCAAATAGCGTTTCACGGTTTACCGCCCAGTTCTTCGATGCTTGCCTCGCGTTCGTGCATTACTTCTTGCAGCAGGCGTTCCAGCTCGTCGGGTTCGCCTGCCCACAGCCCTGCCACTGCCAGCACAGCTTCCTTGCTGCCGCGCGGCGCGCGGGGTAAACGCGCTCGAATCGCTTCCATCTCCTGCTGCACCTGCGCCTGTAGTTCGTTTTGCATGCGGTCGCCTCCCCGCGAATTGTACCTCTACCCCACGCTCTGCGCCTTCCCCAAGTGGCTTTTTACCCGCTCCCCCACCGTGCGGTACACCGCCCCCTGCTCCTGCCCTGCAAAATGCCCGTCCCCGCGCCGATAATCTCAATACACATTTTCAGAGGAGGTTAAAGATGCGTTGGCTCAACAACCTGAGCTTCAAGGCGAAGCTGGGCTTACTGGCGGGCTTTGCGTTGGTCGGACTGACGGTGTTCGCGATTACGGCGTTCACCACGCTGAACACGGTGAAGATTGGCGGTGCGGAGTATGAAACGATCGATTTACACAAAGACGCTCTGGCGGATTTTACAAATCCTGCTGCCAGCCTTGTGGACATCGATTGGTATCTGCTGCGCATCGTGTATGAGATTGAACAAGGCGATTACGCTCGCGCACGTCGGATACTGAGTGACCTGAAAAAATCGCGCGAGACTTACACAAAGTCGCAGGAACACTGGAAAAAATATGCCGACATCTACAAGCACATTCCCTTTGAGCGCCCCGAAACGCAAGCGTATCTCCAGTTGCTGGACGAGCAGTTTATTCCTGCGGTAGAGCGTGGCGACTGGAAAGCGGCTGTGGCAGCGGCGGATGCGCGAATCGAGCATATTTACAAATACACAGACTATATTCAGGAAAGCGAGCAGGAGTTGAACAAAATCGTAGAAGAAGACGAGCAACACGCTGCCGCGTTGGTGCGGTCGCGCAGTGTGCTGATGGGCGGGGTGTTCGTGGCGGTGCTGGTTGCGGTGGGCGTGCTGAGCTGGCTGATTGCGCGGCAGATTTTGGGCGTGGTGGGCAGTGTGCAGCGCGCGGCGGGGCAACTGGCGCAAGGCGACCTGACCGTGCAAATCCCCATCACGGGGCGCGACGAGCTGGGGCAACTCTCGCAGAGCCTCAACCAAGCCATCCAATCGCTGGCGGGCGTTCTCAGCGAGGCGCGGCGCACAGCCGAGCAAGTGAGCCAGCAGGTGCAACACGCCGCGCAGAGCCTCTCGCAGATGGCCGTGGGCGCGCAGCAGATGGGCGCCGTCGCCTCCGACTCGGCGCGCGGCGTGGAGCAGATGGCGCAAGAAACGCAACGCTCCAACGAGATGATGATGCAGTTGCGGGCAGTGGTGCAAGAGGTCGCGCGCGGGGCGGAGCAGACGGCGCAGGCGGCGCAAAGCGGGGTGAAGCAGATGCAGGAGGTCGCCCGCGTGGTGCAGGAAGTGGCGCAGGGCGCGGAGCAGACCGCCCAAGCCGCCAGCGCGGGCGTGGAGCGGATGCACACCATCACCGCCCGCATTCGCGAGACCTTCGAGCAGCTGCAACAGACGCAGCACTCCGCCCACCAAGCCAGCGAGGTCGCGCAGCAGGGGCGCAGCGCGCTGGAGCAGTCACAACAGGTGATGGTGAACATCGACCAGCAGACGCGCCATGTGGCGAGCGAACTGCAGGAGCTTGCCGAGCTGTCTGCCTCCATCGGCGGCATCCTGCAGACGATTGAGGAGATTGCGCGTCAGACGAACCTGCTGGCGCTCAACGCGGCGATAGAGGCGGCGCGCGCGGGCGAGGCGGGGCGCGGATTCGCGGTGGTCGCTGAAGAGGTGCGCCGTCTCGCCGAACGCAGCGCGAACGCCACGCGCGAGATTCAAGGCATCATCCAGCAGGTGCTGAGCAAAACCGAGCAGACCGTGCAGGCGATGGAGCAGAGCCTAAACGCCGTGCAGCAGGGCGCACAGGTGTCGCAGGAAGTGGCTAACGGTTTGGGCGCGATTCTGCAGGCGGTGGAGACGATTACGCAGCAGGTGGAGCGTTCGGCGCAGTCGATGAACGCTGTGCAGAACGCCGCCGACGCCACCATGCATGAGATTGAGCAAATCGCGGCGATTGCGCAACAGTCCAGCGCGGCGAGTGAGGAGATGCTCGCCAGCACGGAAGCCACTTCTACGGCGCTCCAGCAAATCGCGGCGATTGCGCAGCAGTCTAGCGCCGGCGCGCAGGAGATGACCGCCAGCGTGGACGCCACTTCGGGCGCGCTGGGGCAGATGGCGGCGATGGCACAGCAGGTGGCCGCAGGCGCGCAGGAAGTGAACGCTACCGTGCTGGAGCAGGTGAACGCCATTCAGCAACTGAACCAGCAGATGGCGCAGGCGCGCGAGGCAGTCGAACACCTCACGCAGCAGATTGCGCGGTTCAAGTTAGCGGAGAACGGCTCCGCGCCTGCGCAGGGCTTTGGCGAGGTGGTGGAGCTGCCGCGCGTGGCATAGTGTGCAGCGGCGCGCTCCTTAGTCGCCACTTTCGCGGGCTTTTTGAAGCGCCTCCTGCATAATCGCGTGCAGGGGCGCTTTGTGTTGTTGAGCCAGCTGGGCGACATCCTCGTATTCGGGCGCAAGGTGCAGGATGCGTTCGCCTTCGCGTGCCCGTTTGATGCGCACCGTGCCGTAGGTGGTCTCCACAGCGATCCAGTCGCGCGCTAAGCAGCGGCGGTTCATCAGGCTATAGCGCACGCCTAAGGTGGGCGTTTCGCGCAGCAGCAGTTGCATCAGCGCGTCGGCGCGCTCGGGCGAGGCGAGCACGGTGATGTGTACGCCCGGGCGGTTCTTTTTCATGTGCACGGGGGTGAAAAACACATCAAGGGCGCCTTCTGCGAGGGCACGCTCCATCACATAACCCAGTTGTTGGGGGGTGGCGTTATCTAAGTTGGTTTCGATTTGCACGATGCTTTCCCACTCGCCTGTGGGCGACTGTAGCGCGTCGGTGGATTCGCCCACGAAAAGGCGCAGCAGGTTGGGCAGGGGGCGGTTAGCGTGTCCTGCGCCGTAGCCGATGGTGTTCCAGCGCATGGGAGGCTGCATGCCGAAGTGGTGGCTTAGGGTCACAGCCAATGCGGCGCCTGTAGGTGTGACGGTTTCGCCCTCTATCGGAATGCCGTAGGTGGGCACGCCGCGCAGCAGCTCCACGACGGCGGGGGCGGGCAGGGGCAGATGGCCGTGAGCGGCGCGCACGAATCCACGCCCGATTGGCAGTGGCGAACAGACGATGCGCTCGACCCCCAGCGCGTGGAAGCCCCAGCATGCGCCGACGACATCCAAAATGGCATCTACAGCGCCCACTTCGTGGAAGTGCACGCGGTCGGGCGTGGTGCCGTGCACGGCAGCTTCCGCTTCGGCAAGGCGGGTGAACACTGCTGCTGCGTGTTGCTTGACGGTGGGGGGCAGGTCGCCCGCTTCGATGATTTCTAACACATCGCTGAGGTGGCGGTGGGGCTGCTGTTCATCGTGCGTGAGGTACACGCGTCGTGCGTAGATGGCGTCGATTTCCACGCGTTCGCTGCGCCATTGCCAGCCCGAAATCGGCAAGGTGCGCAGCACTTCCAGCAGTTCATTTTCCGAGACGCCGGCTTCGATCAACGCCGCGAGTGTCATATCGCCGGCGATACCCCCGATGCAATCCAGATATGCCAGTTTCATAGCTGTTCCAGCACCTCCTGGGCTGCGCGTTCGCCCGATTCGATGGCGCCGTCGATGTAGCCCATCCAGCGGGTGGCGGTTTCGGTGCCTGCCCAGTGGATGCGCCCGATGGGCTGGCGGAGGGCATGCCCCAGTTGCGTCCACGCGCCGGGCGGAAAGTGCGCCCCATAGCAGCCGCGCGACCAGACCTCCGCGTTCCAGTCGTGGTCAAGGTAAGCGTCGGGTTTGGCGGCACGTTCGCCGAAGTAGCGCACCAGGCAATTCAGCACGGCGTCGCGACGCCCCTCCGGGCTGACGCCACTCATCTGCCGCGCCGCCGCGCCCTCAATAAAGCCCAGCAGAATGCCACACGAGGCATCGGGTGGCGAGTTGTCGAACACCACGTGCAGCGGTTCCAAGTCGCTTGTGACGAAGCCGCTGAGCCCTTGTTCGCGCCAGAAGGGGCGGTCGTAGATGGCGAAGCATTTGATGACGGCGCCGTGGGGCAGTCGTTGGGTGAGTTGGTCGCGGGCGGCGGGCAGCGGCGGGTCGTACTCGATGCGCCCCGCTAACGTGGGTGGCACCGCCACGATTGCGGCGCGCCCCGTGTAGGTGACGCCTTGCTGGGTAGTGGCGTGCACGACATCCTCGCGCTGGCGGATTTGGCGCACTGGTTGTGCCAGCTGCACCTGTTCGCCCAGTTGTTCCGCGAGGCGCAGGGCGAGGCTTTGCGCCCCTTCCACGAACCGCTCTTGCTGGGCACCGCCGCGCGTGCCCGTAAGCCGTTCCACGCCCCCGCCTGAGTGGATATAAAACAGCGCGTGCAGCAGCGAAAACTCCGCAGGTTCCGCTGCGAATACCGCTTCAGCAAACAGCTTCAGCCCCCAGCGCCCCATGCGTGTGCGCACCGTTTGCTCAATCCAGCTGGCGAAGGTCATTGAATCCCACTGATGGGCGTTTGGGGCGCGCCAAGGGGCATCTAAGGGCACCTGCTGCGCCATCCTATCTAATCGGGCGATGGCAGTGCCATACTCCAGCAAGGTGATTAGCCCCAGCTTGGGTACTGTGCCCCTATAGCGGCGCAGCTGCCCGCCAAAGTAGAGGATGCTTTCGCCGTCGGTATAGGTTGGAAACAAGCGCAAGCCGAGCTGTTGAGTGAGGGCGTAGGCACGGTCTTGGGTAGGTCCTAACCATTGCCCGCCAAGGTCTATCCAACAGTTGGGGGCGATTTGATGGCGCAGTAGGCGTCCGCCCACGCGTTCGCGCGCTTCCAGCACCAGCACGGTTTTGCCTGCCTGCATGAGGCGATAGGCAGCCACTAGCCCGGCGATGCCCGCGCCCACCACCAGCACATCGGCGTCGCGCGCCATCAGGGGCAAGATTCGCGCTCGCGGGGCGGGCTTCCTGCCAAAGACAGCTGGGTCAGCAGCCACTCCATGCCGCGTTGGAGGCGCGCGAAGCCACGCAGGTGCCCCGCATAAGCCAGCGTGCGTGCTCGCTCCGCTTCTATAAGCGATTGGAGTGTGCCCACCGCCCACCGCTGAAATCGTTGCGTCTCCAGCGTCGCGTAGGTGTCGGCGATGGGCGGCTCCAGCGTAATCGGCAGCAGCGGCGGCAGCAGCTCCGCCCCCTCCAGCAGGGCACGCAGTCGCCCGCAACGCACCTCCAACGATTGGCTATCGGCTGCATGGAGGGCAGGCAGCTGCTCGCGGTAAAAAGAGTGCCACTGCTGTTGGGCGTAGGCGGGGTCAGGCGGCTCGTCGCTAAACGACTCCACCCAGCGGCGCGATAGCCCCGCGATTTCGTTCGGCACGCGGTCGCGTATCCACCGTGCCCAAGCGCGCTGCAAGGTGCGTGCCTCGGCATCCGCAGTCTGGCGCAGGCGCAGCACCGCCCGCTGCACGCCTAATTGATGTTCGCGTGGGGGCGCGAGTTGCTCCGCCCACTGGATTAGGCGCAAGGTATCACGCAAAGCGTGCAGGGCGCGCAGCACGCGTCGGAGGCGTCGCTTCCATAGCGCCACACGCCGTTTCGGATAGCACGCGCGAAACAGCGTTAGCCCCGTCTGCAGCGCGTGAGCATGGCCCAGCACGCCCTCCACCGCCTGCAGGCAGTTCGGGTCAAGCTGCGCCATGGCGTCGTGCAGGTGTTGGACCTTCTGCGTTAGCCACTTCGCGCCGAACGCGCAGTAGCCCTCCTTGCGCACGCTGCAGAGTGTACCTCCGTTGGGTACACTACGGCGGGGGACGGCAACCGATGCGAAAGTGGCTGATTGGCTGTGGCGCGCTTGTGGTTAGCGCGTTGCTGTGTGGCGGCGTTGGTTGGATTGTGGCGAGTGCGCGCGTGCACGCCCGAACAAGCCCCAACGCCCGTTTTTACACTGTAGAGCGCGGTGAGATTGTGGTGGAGGTCAGCGAATCGGGGGCGGTGGAGCCCGTGCGCGTGGTGGAAATCAAGTCGCGCGTGCCGGGGCGCATCGAGGCGTTGCTAGTTGATGAAGGGGCGGTGGTGGAGCGGGGGCAGCTGCTGGCACGCATCGACCCGCGCGAAATCCAACAACAGGTAGAACAGGGCAGCGCCCAGGTGGAGTCTGCGCGCGCTCAGGCGCAGCGGGCACAAATCGCCTTGGAGTTGGAAGCCGAGCAAGCGCGCCTGCAGCTGCGTCAAGCCCAGATCCGCTACGAGCAAGCCAAGCGCGAGGCAGAAGCGCAGCCGCACCTGACGCAAGCGGCGTTGAAAAACGCCGAAGCCGAGCTCCGAACCGCCCAAGAGAACTTACGCCTGCTTCAGGAAGTTCGCCATCCGCAGGAGCGCGTGGAGCTGGCAAACGCTATTCGCGACGCCGAAACGCGCCTGCAAGAGGCCCAGCGCAACTACCAACGCCTCCAGAACCTGCTGGAAAAGGGCTATGTATCGCGCCAGCAGGTAGACGCGGCACACACGCAACTGGTGGCTGCCGAAAGTCAGCTGCGCAACCTGCAGCAACGCCAACAGCAACTGGCGGAGCAACACGCGATTGAGCTTGCTAACGCCCGCGCCCGCGTTGAAGCCGCTCAAGCCGAGCTGGAGCGCGCCCGCACTAACGCCATTCAAGACGAACTCAAGCGCCAAGCGTTAGAAGCCGCCCATACCGAACTGGAAAACGCCCGCGCCCGCCTACGCGAAATCGAAATGCGCCGCCTCGAACTTCAGCAAGCGCGCGCCAGCGAGAAACAAGCCCTCAGCCAGTTCGAGAACCTGCGCATCCAGTTCGCGGAGACCGATGTGCGCGCCCCCATTCGGGGCGTTGTGACTCGGCGCTACCGCGAGGTGGGCGAGTTGGTGATGTCAGGCACAACGGGTTTTGGAGAAGGCACGCCCATCCTGCAGGTGGCAGACCTTTCGCAAATGCGCGTGAAGCTGAACCTCAACGAGTTGGATGTCGCCAAAGTACGCGTGGGCATGCCTGTGGAGATAACGGTTGACGCGCTACCGAACCGCCGATTCACGGGCACGGTGCGCAAAATCGCCCCCGCCGCGCAAAGCAACCCCCAAGGCGGGGCGTTGGGCGTGGTGAAGTTCGCCGTAGAGGTCTATCTTAACCAGGCGGATCCCGCGCTGCGCCCTGGCATGACCGCCCGCTGCCGAATCATCGTGGCGCGCAACCCCAACGCCCTACGCCTGCCATTGGAAGCCATCGGTAAGGAAAACGGCAAGGAGTATGTGCTGCGCCTTGTGCCAAACCGAACCACGCCCGAGGGTATGCCTCAAACCGAGAAACTGTTTGTGAAAATAGGGCTGCGCGGCGCACGCTATGCCGAAATCTTGGAAGGCGTCAAGGAGGGCGACCGCGTGCAGAAGCCGCCCTTCGGCGGACCTGCCCGACGCCAGTTTGAATTCAACGGCGACGATAGCGAAGGCACTTCCGAAGGCAGCTGACCTAAATCGCTTCGGTATAATACTCGTGCTATGTATGTGATTATCGCGGGCGGCGGCGGAATAGGCTATCATCTGACCAAAGCACTCCATCAGCACGGCTACGAGGTGCTGCTGATCGAAAAAAACCGCAAGCGCGCGTTGGATTTAGCCGACGACTTGGGCGAGCGCGTGATGTACGGCGATGCCTGCGAAGTGCGCGTGCTGAACGAAGCGGGCGCGCGCCGCGCCGATGTGGTGGTCGCCGCCACAGGTGACGACGAAGACAACCTCATCATCAGCCAGCTAGCGAAAAACTTTTTCAAGGTCAAGCGCGTGCTGGCAATCGTGCGCGACCCACGCCACGAAGCGCTCTTTTTTAGGCTCGGCATCCACGAGACCATCTGCAGCACGCGCCTGATTTTCAACCTATTGGAGCAAGAAGTAGAATACGGCGAGGTCTTACCCATCGGCGCGATTATGCGCGGGCAAATTGAGGTCATTGAAGCCGAGGTCACGCCCGAATCGCCAGTGGCGGGCAAAAGCATTGGCGAGATTGAGCTGCCTCCTAAGACGCTTTTAGCCGCCGTAGTGCGCCACGGGCAACTCACGCTTGGCTTGGCGAACTTGATCTTGCAACCAGGCGACACAATTATCGCGCTTACGCCCCCCGAACACGAAAAGCAACTGGCACGCGCCCTACGCGGCACCGCGCGATAACGCTTCGCACATGCATATCGTGAGATTCCTTGATGCGCTCGGAATGACAGCGTTATTAGCGCATCAGCCTACTTGTCATTCCGAGCCGAAGGCGAAGAACCTTGAAAAACCGCCTATCATTCCGAGCCGAAGGCGAGGAATCTGAGGCGGGGCACGACTGAGACCCCTCGCTGCGCTCGGGGTGACAATCTATAGCACTGTCATTCCGAGCCGAAGGCGAGGAATCTCGCCCGTTCAAGACGGGTAGGCAACAACTTGAGATAGGAAGCAATCGCTATGGCATGGAGGGCGATGTTATTCGGCTTAGGTTGGCTGAGTAGCTTTTGGTTGAGCGCGGCGCAGCCGCCTGCGCCTCAAATACCTTCGGTGGAGCTACCCATTTACGAGGTCGCCGATCGCTGGCTACCCGCTCCTGAAGAACCCGAACTGTTACCGCCCCCAAAAATCCTTTGGCGTCAAGCGGGCGCACCATTTCGTATTCTTGTAGAACACCTTGTGCCGATCCACTTGGAAGACGACAGCTATCGCCCTGCAGCCAACGCCCTTGCGCGCGAGCTGAAACGGTACGGAATCGCTGCAAAAATCGAGGTCGCGCCACCCGCACCTGAGGCGATTTTCATTGGGGGCAGCCCCGCGATGCAACGCCAGCACCCTGTGCCCGACTTGCCGGGCGCGTACTATCTGGAGGTGAGTGAGCGCGGCGTACGCGTCATTGGGCGGCTTGCGGAAGGCGCATTTTACGGCGTGCAGACGCTCATCCAGTGGTTTCAGCCGACGGAGGGCGCACTGCAGGCGGAGCCCGTGCGCATAATTGATTACCCCCACCTCCGCTGGCGTGGCGTGCACCTCTTTGGCAGTACGCAACCCGACTTCCTACCCCGCCTTATTGAAAATGTCATCGCCCACACCAAGTTCAACCATTTAGTTCTTGAATGCGGTTATGCGCAGTGGGAAGCCATTCGCCCCGCATGGGTTGACATCTCCGCGCCCAAACCGCTGCTGCGTGAGGCAGTGCAAACCGCACGACGCAACCTGCTGGAACCGATTCCGCTGATTCAATCGCTGGGGCACATGGGATGGGCGTTCCGCAACGACGCTCATCGCGAACTTGCCGAAGACCCTGAAACCCCTTGGGCGCTGGCACCCCGTATACCCAAAGCGCGCCAGTTCCTCCTGCGCCTCTACGACGAAGTGTTCGAGCTGTTCGAACCGCGTTCTTTCCATGTGGGCTTAGACGAAGTTACTTTGCGGGGGCGGTTTCCATATCGCCCCGAAAGTCAGGGCGCGACTGTTGCCGAGCTGTTCACTGAACATGCTGAATGGCTCTACGGCGAACTGAAGCGTCGGGGCATTAGCCAGGTGCTTATGTGGGGCGACATGTTGTTGGCTCGTGGCGAGGCGAACGACGGCGGCGCCCACGCCAAAAGCCCGCAAGAAGCCCAGTACACCCGCGAGCGGCTGCGCCACCTCAGCGACCTGGTCATCTGCGATTGGCACTACACCCCTGCTACCCCTGAAGGCTATATCAGCGTGCCTATCTTGCAGCGCGCAGGCTTTAGCAATATTATTGCCACCACTTGGTACAACCCACACAATATCGCCACCTTCGCCAAAGCCGCCCGTCAAAATCGCATTTTGGGGCTGCTGCAAAGCACTTGGGCAGGCTACAGCCTCAGCGAGCGTACCCTGCAAGGCATTGAGCTGCGCCAATTCGTCGCCTACCTCATCGCCGCTGCCTACGCTTGGGACACCGACCTACCCTTGCCTGAGCAACTACCCTACGATTTTGAGCGGCGATTCATAGAGCGCTATCGGCTTGAACCTGTGCCTTTGCACCCGCGACGAGGCTTTGTGGCGGATATGTCGGCGATTTATAACTTCGACCTGAGTCAGCTCAGCCCTGTGTTCAGTGAGCTGCCTTCGGGGGCAGCGCGCCTGCGCGGGCATCGGTTCCAGCTGGCAGGCGCGCGCGGGCTAATGCTCGCCAGCAGACAAGCCAACACGCCCCTGCCCACCGAAGTGCGTCTGGCGCTTGACCGCCCTACACGCACACTCTACCTGCTGCATACTGCAAGCGGGCAAGCGGATGCCGGCAGAGAGATTGCACGCCTCGTTGTGGAGTATGCTGATGACACCCGTGCCGAACAGCCCATCATCTACGGGCAGCATATACGATCGTGGAACGACCCGCTCTATGCGCTGGAGGGGCTGCCACTGTGGCGCAAGCGCGATACCAACGGCACAATCGCCACCCTGCGCTTACTTACCTGGCACAACCCACACCCCGAACGCCCTCTCCGCGCGCTACACCTCCTTGCTACCGATCGCAACGTAGGCTGGATCGTGCTGGCGCTCGCAGGAGAATAAACCACCAACAGGAGTTAGCACACCGAGAGCGAATCAACCAAGCGTGATACGCCTGCTGCGGGGGCTAACGCTGGTGCTCCTAATCGGCTTGGCGGCACTTACCTTCACGCCGCTGATTTGGTTGTTTGCCGCCGCACTCAAAGCCCCCGAAGATCTGTTCTCCTACACCTTCTTTTCGCCTAACCCCAGCCTAAAAAACTTTTACGACCTCTTTACGCAGGTTGATTTTCTGCGGTTTGTGGCAAACAGTGTGTTTGTGGCGTGCGCCAGCGTGGTGATTCAACTGTTTTTCTCCTCGCTAGCGGGCTTCGCGCTGGCAAAGTACGAGTTCAAAGGCAAGTATGCCCTCACACTGCTGATGTTGGCGACGCTACTGATCCCTGGTCAAGTCACGCTTGCGCCCACCTACGAGTTGATTTACCGCTTGGGGCTGGTGGATACCTATGCGGGCTTGCTGGTACCGGGCGCAGTGAGCGTGTTTGGTATTTTTCTGTTTCGGCAGGCGATGCTCAGCGTGCCGACGGAGCTTATCCATGCAGCGCGGATTGACGGCTGCTCCGAGTTTCAGATTTACTGGCAGATTGTGATCCCCGCCGTGCGCCCGATGGTCGGCGCGTTCGTGCTGATCGCCTTTATGGGGCAGTGGAACTCGTTCCTCTGGCCCCAGATTATATTGCATAGCGCGGAACGGTTTACCCTGCCGATTGCGCTCACGCAAATGGTAGGTATATACCAGCAGCAATATGGCATGCTGATGGCGGGCACGCTGCTGAGCATCTTGCCTGTGATGGCGTTGTTTTTGTTTTTGCAGCGCGAGTTTGTGGCGGGGTTGACGGCAGGCGCGGTAAAGGGCTAATGGGTGCGCTCAATGGCGTAGGTTACCAGCCAGCGCAGTGGGTTGGCAGCCTCGCCGAGGGGTTGGAGGGCTTCCTGTGCGGCGCGGTGCGCTTGCAGGGCGTGTTGGCGTGCCTGTTCAACGCCGAGCAACGCAGTATAGGTTGCTTTTTTGCGGGCGCGGTCGGAGCCGACGGGTTTGCCCAGCTGTTCAGGTGAAGCGGTTTCGTTGAGGATGTCGTCGGTGATTTGGAAAGCCAGCCCCAGCGCGCGGCTATAGGCGTCGAGCACGGCTTGTTGGGCGGGCGTTGCCCCCGCCAAAATCGCCCCTGCCAACACGCTGGCGCGGATTAGTGCGCCCGTCTTGTGCGTATGAATAAACTGAAGCTGCTCCAGCGAAATCGTTTGTCCTTCACTGAGGATGTCTTCTACCTGACCGCCGCACATGCCGTGCACGCCTGCAGCGGTAGCGATTAGGTGAAGTGTCTGCACCACGCGCTCGGGGGGGCTATATTGGGCTTGCTCGGCGATGAGTTCAAACGCCTTGGCAAACAGCGCATCGCCCGCCAGAATTGCCATCGCCTCGCCAAACTGCACCCACACCGTTGGCTGACCGCGCCGCAGGCGATCGTTATCCATCGGGGGCAAGTCGTCGTGCACCAAACTGAAGGCGTGGATGAGTTCCAGCGCGCATGCCGTGGGCATCACCTGGTCGGCGTTGCCACCTACTGCCTCCGCCGCCGCGATACACAAAATCGGGCGTAGTCGCTTCCCTGATGCCAGCGCCGCATAGCGCATCGCCTCAGGCAGCTGACGCGGCAGAGGGACATCGTATGCTAAGAACGCCGCCAGGGCACGGTTCACTTGCGCCACTCGCGGGGCGAGATACTCCTGCAAGTGCGCCCGCCAATCCATAGCACAAGGATACCTGCTTTCAGCCAGCTTTTATGGTGTTCGCAAGCGCGTCGCACGCATGCTCGCCCCGCCCGCCAATCGCTCGCCAGCTCCACAATTATTTACCCATGCTAAGCACTGCGCGCCCCTCCCCCCTCAACCTGACAAGGGCACATCGTTTGGGTTCCACCGCGCGTTTCTCGTAGTAGGTTTTTCCAATTCTGCCCCCCCTGTAGGTTCCCCCCGCTACGCGAGGGGAACCAAAAAATCGCTCGGCTACCCCGCTACGCGAGGGGAACAAAAAATCGCTCGGTTCCCCCTACTTGTAGGGGGAACCCAAAGGAGGGGGTTTGGGAAAAATCATACAACGGCTTGGGCTGTTCAAGCAGTACCCCGTACCCTTGTTAGAAGGGCGGGTGTCCATTGAAACCCAAAAACGCAGGGGGCAGTCTCTGAACTTGCTCCCACAACGCACAATGCTTTCGCCTCTAGAAATAGGCACTAGCAACGCAGATGTCTGATTTCAACTCTTGATGGAACAGGGGGAGCTCCCTCACCTCTAGCTCGGAACGACAAGTTTACCTTCGCGAAAAGCGCTCCGTCATTCCGAGTGGAGCGAGGAACCTTGTCCGCTCAAAACAGGCGGGGCAAACTTGGGTTAAAGGTATAATCATACTGAGGTGAGATGCTATGCCAGTGCTTGAGGTGCCGGAGGTAGAAGCGCACGAGCGCGTCGACAACTACGAAGGGCACGAGTGGAAGGTTATCCTATATAACGACGACTACCACCTCTTTAGCGAAGTGGTGGCACAAGTGCAAAAAGCCACGGGCTATCCCTACCGACGCGCTTATGAAATCACCTACGAAGCCCACACCAAAGGGCAGGCGGTTGTGTGGACAGGCGATATTGCCGAATGCCTGCGCGTGGAAAGTGTGCTGCGCGAGATCGGGCTTCACACCGAGATTGTGGGCTGAGTACACCTTGGGCGCGGTTGTGCTTATCTGCAGTCTGGGAGAAACGGAGCAAACATGGGGCGACGCACAGATCGGCAAGAGGCGCGACGCGAGCAAATCCTAAGCGGCGCGGCGCGTGTGTTTTCGCGCAAGGGCTATCACGCCAGCACCGTTGATGAAATTGCCAAAGAGCTGGGGCTAACCAAAGCTAGCATCTACTACTATGTGCGCGACAAAAGTGACCTGCTGTACCAGCTGTATAAGCGGGCGATGAGCGCGCTCCTGGAATCGCAAACCGAGATTTTGGCGCGCCCTGACCCGCCCGATGTCAAACTCCGCGCGATGATTCAGGAGTATGTGCGCATCGTTGCCAGCGCGACTGCGATGTACAGCGTGGTGGTGCTCCGCGAACACCAAGCCTTGCCCCCGCGCAAACGCAAAGAGATTATCGCCATGCGCGACCAATACGAGCAGGGTTATCACCAGTGCATCCGTGAAGGCATTGAACAAGGCATCTTTGAAGCGCAGGATGTGAAAATGGCATCGTATGTCGTGTTGGGCGCGCTGAACTGGATTCCGAACTGGTACAACCCGCGCGGCACACTGAGCAAGGAGCAAATCGGGCAAATATTTGCCGAGCAGCTGATGCGCGGCTTGCTCAAACGCGACGCTGCCCCCGCTGACGGCAGCACCGACAGGAACACTACCGACCACGCGGAACCCTAAAAGCCGTGCGCATCGCCCTGTTTGGCGGCACTTTTGACCCTGTGCACTATGGACATCTGCGCTTGGCGGAGGAGGCACGCGAAGCAGCTCAGCTCACGCGCGTTCTTTTTATGCCCGCGCACATCTCGCCATTCCGCTTGGGAGAGTATCATAGCGCGCCGCACCATCGCCTGCAAATGCTGCTGCTTGCCACACGCGACAACCCCCACTTCGAGGTGTCCGACCACGAACTGCAGCGCGGTGGTATCTCCTACACTGTGGACACGGTGCGCTACCTGCGCGCTCAACACCCCAACGCCGAACTGTATCTGATTATGGGCGCAGATACTCTCGCAGGGTTTCAGCGCTGGCGCCAACCTGAAGTAATCGCCCAAGAGTGCACCCTGTTGGTGGGCGTGCGCCCCGAGTATGACTTGAACGCGGCGTTAGATTCGCTGCCGGCAGCGATACGTGCCCGCGTGCACCCCGTACCGATGACCCCGCTGGGCATTAGCGCAAGTGCCATTCGCGACCAAATTCGGGCAGGGCACTCTATCCGCTACCTTACCCCGCCCGATGTGATAGAATATATTATCCGAAACCGACTGTATGTGGAGCCATAGCACGATGACCACAGAGCAGAAGCGCGAAATGGTGGTACACGCTGCCGAAGACGCGAAGGCAGAGCGTATCAATGTGCTGGATCTACGCGGAAAGACCCTGATTGCCGACTACTTTATCATCTGCAGCGGCAACTCCGATGTGCATATCCGCTCGATTGCCGACAGGATCCAAGATGCCCTGCGCGATGCAGGCGAGCGTGCCATGCATGTGGAGGGCTATCGCGAGGCGAACTGGGTGTTGCTGGACTACGGCGATGTAGTGGTGCACATTATGCGCGAAGACGCGCGCCGCCACTACGGCTTGGAAGCCTTCTGGGAGAATGCCCCCTTGATAGAGAGCCTTCGAAGCAAGTAAGCCATGAGAGTGGGCGACGACTTAGACCCCAAGCGCGAAGCGATTGAGCGACTGCTGCGCAATGCCCATATTCATCAAGTGCGGGGCGAGCGCACTAAAGCACGCGAGTTGCTGCAGCAAGCGCTGGAGCTTAGCCCCGAGGAGGCAAGCATTTGGGAGTTGCTGGGCGACTATGAGAAGGAAGCGGGCAACTGGCAAGCCGCCCACGACGCCTACAAACGCGCCCACGAGTTAGACCCCCAAAACGCTGCCATTGAGCGCAAATACGCCGAAGCCGTGCTGCAGCAAACGCGCCTGCAAGCGCAATATCAACAGTGGGAACGCGCATTAGAGGGCGCCAACGACACGCTTACGCTCCCGCGCAACCCTGGGCTGGCGTTCTTGCTCTCGCTGTTGATGCCCGGCGTGGGGCAGCTCTACAACGGACAGTTTGTCAAAGGCGGCATCATCTTGGGGATTATGATTGTGGGCTTTGTGCTGTTCTTGGTGTTGCCTGGGGGCAGCGACTTTGTGTACAATCTTTTGGCGTACTTAGTGAACCCCGCGCGTGTGCGTGGTTCTGTAAGCGGCTTGCAAGTGTTTATCGCGATTGTGCTGCTGCTGACTTGGATGTATGCGTTTATTGACGCGCCGCTGAGTGCCGCGGCGCGCAATCGTCTGCTGGAATAACCCCCCTGTCAAGCCCACGCTCTATGCACGAAGGGCGCGTATGGCGTCTACGCTTTGTGGGTTCTCCAGCGCGCTGAGGTCGCCCGTTGGCTCGCCCAAGTAGGCAGCGCGGATGACGCGGCGCATAATCTTGGCGTTGCGCGTTTTAGGCAAGTCGGGCACGGCGTAAATCGCTTTGGGCATCAGCGGTTTGCCCATGCGCGTTGCTACGAGGTTCAGCAGCTCTTGCGCCAGCGCGTCGTTCCACTCGTTGCCCGGCTTCAGTACCACGAACGCGACTGCCTCTTGCCCTTTGATTTCGTCCGGCACGCCGATGACGCCCGCTTCGCTGACGGCGGGGTGTTCTACCAGCACGCTTTCAATTTCAGCGGGTCCTACACGCTTGCCCGCGATTTTGAGCGTGTCGTCGGCACGCCCTAAGATGTACCAGAAGCCGTCGGCATCCATCAGGCTCAGGTCGCCGTGATACCAAATGCCCTCGAAGCGGCTCCAGTAAGTTTCCAAGTAGCGCTGGGTATCGCGCCAGAAGCCGCGCGTCATTCCGGGGTTCACATTGCGCACACAGAGCAAGCCCACCTCGCCCTGCACAGGTTCGCCTTGCTCGTTGAGCACGACGGCGTCCACACCGGGCACGACAGTGTTGAAGCTGCATGGTTTGAGCGGGCGCAGCACAGTACAACCCAAGATTCCGCCCGAAATTTCGGTGCCTCCCGAGTAGTTGATAATCGGGGCACGGTTTTTGCCCACATGCTCAAGCGTCCATAGCCACGGTTCGGGGTTCCACGGTTCGCCTGTGGAGCCGATAGCACGCAGGCTGGGCATCGCGTGGCGGTCGGCGTACTCGCTGCTTTCGCGCATAAGGGCGCGTATCAGCGTGGGCGTGATACCCAGCACGCTAATGTTATGCCGTTCCACCATTGCCCACACGCGGTCGGGTTCGGGGTGGTCGGGCGCGCCGTCGTACATAAACACCGTCGCCCCCAAGAGGAGCCCGCCCATAATCAGCCACGGCCCCATCATCCAGCCGATGTCGGTGAGCCAGCTGATGGTGTCGGTGGGCTTGAGGTCAAACAGATGATACATATCCTGCGCCGCTTTGACAGGAAAGCCCGCGTGCACATGGAACGCCGCCTTGGGCTTGCCCGTTGTGCCCGAAGTGTAAATCATCATGCAGGGGGTCTCGCTGTCGAAGGCAGGGGCAACGAACTCGCCATAATCCAGAAGGTCGGTGTAGCGCACTTCCAGCGCGGGATCGAACCGCAAGTCGCGTTGGGCTCGCTCAACCACGAATACGCGCTGCACTTGGGGCAGTTCTTTTAGGGCAGCGAGTGCTGTTTCCTTCATCGGGATGGTTTTGCCCCGTCGGGGGAAGCCATCGGCGATGAAGAGCCAGCGCGCCTCGGCATCCTGCATGCGCGTGACGATTGGCTCCACCCCAAAACCTGAGAACAGCGGTAGCGCAATCGCCCCAATGCGCGAAATCGCCAGCAGCGCAATTGCGGTTTCGGGTATGAACGGCAGAAACAGTCCTACGCGGTCGCCTGCTTGCACGCCTTGACGTTGCAGACCGCGCGCGAGGGCGTTCACTTCGGCTAACAGTTCGGCGTAGGTGTAGCGGCGCACGGTGCCCTCTTCGCCTTCCCACACCAGCGCAAGCGCGTCACCTCGCCCCGAGAGCACATGCCGCTCCAGCGCGTTGTAAGTCCAGTTCAGCTTACCCCCTACGAACCACTTCGCGAACGGCTTGCCTGCGCTTAGGTCAACCGTTTGCGAATAGGGCGTGTGCCAGTGAAAGCCGATGTCCTCGAAAAAGGCACGCCAGAACCAGTCGGGGTCATCCACACTTTTTTGCAGAAACGCCTCGTAGGTAGGGATGTTATATTTGCGCATCTGCGCCCTGATATTCGCTTGCTCCACGAGCGCATCGTCGGGCTGCCAAGCAATCGGTAGGTTTAGCTCCTGCATGCCTCCTTGCCTCCTGAAAGAGCATACCTTAACTTCCACACCGCAGATAGATGCTCAAGCATTGTCTGGCGGCTTACGGTATCAAACGATTGTGCAAGCAGGCGGGCAGTACCTACTCGAACAGTTCGCTCACGCGCACTTGGAAGTTGGGGATCAGCGTGCCCCCTGTAAGTAGGTCATTCTCGTGGAGCACTTCCACTTCCAGCGGCGCCCGATAGCGATACACCTGCTTGCGCGCGGGAAACAACAACCATACCTCCTGTGCCCCCGACTCAAAATATTCCAGCACTTTTTGATAGAGGTCGCGTATATCTTCGGAAGGGGAGACCACTTCGACGGCTAAGTCGGGTGCGCCTTCGATGAACTCATCGGGCGATTTGCCTTGTGGTAGTCGTTCGCGTCGCATCACAGAAGCATCAGGGCTGCGGATGTTGCCCCCTTGCATTCGGAACCCCACGCCCTCGCTATATACCACAGCGTAGGGCGGCTTCGCGTGGTAAAGCCGCGCGATGATTCCGCTGACGATTTCGCCGTGTCTGCCGCCTGTGGGCACGGTGTGGATCCTCCCGTTGACCAGTTCGTACTTGCGCCCGTCGTTGGGCATCTGCAGGAGGTCTTGCTCGGTATAGCGTCGCTTGCGCCTAGGCTGCCCCCGCACTGCCGCCATCACTCTCACCTGAGCAAAAGTGTACCCTTCCTCCTACTGTGCCTGCGGCGCACCCGCTTGGATGTGCATCACAGTGCGGTTGCGCGGGGTGTGGAGGAACTGTTGCACAGCGCGTTGCACATCATCGGGTGTGATTGCTAGCAAACGCTCCAGCGCGCGGTTGACGCCGTCGGGGTCACCTTCAAACCCAGCGAAGTACGCTAACCCCAATGCCCGCCCCAGAGGGCTTTGCATGCCGTAGTAAAGGTTGTCGCTCCAGCGTTGTGCCAGCAGCTGAGCCCGCACGCGCTCCAACTCACGCTCGGTAATGCCCATATTGGCGAGTTCTTGGATTTCCTCGTAGAGCACTTGTTCCACGCGCTCGGGCGCCACATGCGGATGGTGCAGCACGAACAGCCGAAACAGGCTGGGGGCAGGGCGCGCTTCCGCGCCACCCGACACGCTGATGGCAATTTGCTCTTGTTTTACCAGTCGCTGGTAGAGTCGCGAGGCACGCCCTGAGGCAAGCACATCACCTGCAATTTGTAGTGCGTCGTTCTCCAGCGTGCCGCGCGGCGGGATTTTCCAGCAGACTGCCACGGCGGGCACGCTCGCCAGCGGGTCTACAAACACTTCACGTCGCTCCTCGCGGTCTGGCTCCGACACATCCACGGGGGGCGGCGCAGGCTGTGCAGGAATATCGGCGAAGTAGCGCTCAATCCATTCGCGTGCCGTCGCCTCATCGTAGTCGCCCGCAACTACCAAAATCGCGTTGTTGGGCGCATAGTAGGTGCGGAAAAATGTCTGCACGTCCTCTAGCGTGGCGTTGTCCAAGTCTTCCAGTGAGCCGATGATGGAGTGTTGGTTGGCGAAGTTATCGTAGGCGATTTCGCGGAGGCGTTCTAGCGCCCGCGCATAGGGCTGGTTGTCCACGCTCAGCCGACGCTCCTCCTTCACTACAGCGCGCTGGTTGTCTAAGTTCTCCTGCGAAACTTGTAATGCACGCATCCGATCGGACTCCAGCCACAAGCCCAGCGGTAACTTGGACGCCGGCAGCAATTCAAAGTACACCGTGAGGTCGTAAGAGGTAAACCCATTCAGCACGCCGCCGTTGGCTTCCACATACTTGAAGTGCATTTCACGGGGCACGTTTTCGGAACCTTGGAACATCATATGCTCAAACAAATGGGCGAAGCCCGTTTTGCCACGTGGTTCGTTCACGGAACCGACCTTGTACAGCACCAGCACTGCCACCGTGGGCGCCACTGGGTGTGGCGACAAAATCACCTGCAGTCCATTCGGCAGGGTGTATGTTTCGAACTCAATGCGCGTGGGCGATAGCATGGCTGGTAGTATACCTGTGCCGGCCTGGAGGAAGGCTGTAGGCAGTCGGCACGAGCCGTTTCTGTACGAGCGAAGCCAACCTGCGTCGGTTTTCGTTCGTTGACGGGGATGCCACCACTACGCCTCGGCTCGAGTTCCACAGCAAGGGGGGGAGAACCGAGCGATTTTTGGATTACCCTCATGCAGGGGAGAACCTCCAGCTGATAAGGGTACACGGTTCTACTCCAAATTCGGGCGCTGCAAGCGCATTTTCCCCACTTGCAGCCTCTCAAGCAGAAGGCGGAGACGGATTTTTCTCGAACCCCCTCCTTCAGGTTCCCCCTACGCCGTAGGGGGAACCGAGTGCGTTTTTCGGTTCCCTTCGCGAAGCGAGGGGAATCTCACGGAGGGGGAAGGGGGTTGAGGGAGCCAAGTTGGTTGTTGGTACAGCCGAGTTGAACCGGTGCGTTGTACCCTTATCAGGAGGCGGGTGCAGCAAATTTTGGCTCCAATGGTTGATCCTGCGGATATGCAGGTTTCAATTCTCACCCGCCCTTGGGGGCGGGTGCAACGCGTTCCGCCAGGAATACGGCGCAGAGATCTTAGTTGTTTCAATTCTCACCCGCCCTTGGGGGCGGGTGCAACACATAACCCCGTTGCGGCGTGAGCCGTACCTGCCGTTTCAATTCTCACCCGCCCTTGGGGGCGAGTGCAACGTGTTGGTGTAGGCGTGCCCGCCGCCGTGCCCATCGGGGTTTCAATTCTCACCCGCCCTTGGGGGCGAGTGCAACGCTCTGGAGCGACCTCTACGAGTCCGACCCGCGCGACTGTTTCAATTCTCACCCGCCCTTGGGGGCGAGTGCAACCCGTGTTGGTGTTTGACCGTCAGTCGTGGTCGTCCGCGTTTCAATTCTCACCCGCCCTTGGGGGCGAGTGCAACGCACCTCATGGTAGGGCGTCTGGGGCTGGACATACCCGACGGGGTTTCAATTCTCACCCGCCCTTGGGGGCGAGTGCAACGCCCGCTGGCGAGGTGATGATGATGACAACCCAACCCGTTTCAATTCTCACCCGCCCTTGGGGGCGAGTGCAACACAGGCGATCAAGGGTACAATATCGCCTAGCACGAGTTCGGGTGTTTCAATTCTCACCCGCCCTTGGGGGCGAGTGCAACCTGCGGAGCGCCACGCACCCCGACCGCCTGCGCGGGCTGTTTCAATTCTCACCCGCCCTTGGGGGCGAGTGCAACGCCCGCTGGCGAGGTGATGATGATGACAACCCAACCCGTTTCAATTCTCACCCGCCCTTGGGGGCGAGTGCAACGCCCGCTGGCGAGGTGATGATGATGACAACCCAACCCGTTTCAATTCTCACCCGCCCTTGGGGGCGAGTGCAACCGACCTAATCTATCGGGCATGGAGGTAGAGCATGCCGAAAGTTTCAATTCTCACCCGCCCTTGGGGGCGAGTGCAACCTACATGCTCGCGCAGGTCGGATTGGCGAACACGGCAACAGTTTCAATTCTCACCCGCCCTTGGGGGCGAGTGCAACACTCTGCGAGGGCAAGGTACTCCGACGTTGGTTTTTGGTTTCAATTCTCACCCGCCCTTGGGGGCGAGTGCAACGGTTCGTGCGATGATAGTACGACTTCCACGCCGACACGTTTCAATTCTCACCCGCCCTTGGGGGCGAGTGCAACTAGAATCGCTTCTGTTGGCGTACGCGAAGAACGGGTGGTTTCAATTCTCACCCGCCCTTGGGGGCGAGTGCAACGGTGATGGTGTAGGCGGTATCGTCCCACACAATCCACTCGTTTCAATTCTCACCCGCCCTTGGGGGCGAGTGCAACGTAAGGTGTTGTTGCTGTACTCCGTGCCGTCGGGATTGTTTCAATTCTCACCCGCCCTTGGGGGCGAGTGCAACACACTGCCTGGCAGGAATAACAGGAGGTTCAGATGGTGTTTCAATTCTCACCCGCCCTTGGGGGCGAGCGCAACACACCAGTGCTTATAGCCTTTCACAAGTCGGTCGGGGTTTCAATTCTCACCCGCCCTTGGGGGCGAGTGCAACTGAGGGTCAGCGTTGGTTATTGGAGCGTCGTTACAAGGAGTTTCAATTCTCACCCGCCCTTGGGGGCGAGTGCAACGCACCCGGATGCCCTTCTCCACCGCACGATGCACGTTTCAATTCTCACCCGCCCTTGGGGGCGAGTGCAACGCATTCTGCAGTGGATCGACGGGGTGTTTTTCGAGTTTCAATTCTCACCCGCCCTTGGGGGCGAGTGCAACCCAACGCCACCACTGCTCAGATGTCGGCTCCTGCCACGTTTCAATTCTCACCCGCCCTTGGGGGCGAGTGCAACCCAACGAGACAGGGCGCAGGACACAACGCCCCGCGCCCCAGACACGTTTCAATTCTCACCCGCCCTTGGGGGCGAGTGCAACAACAGGGCGCAGGACACAACGCCCCGCGCCCCAGACAGTTTCAATTCTCACCCGCCCTTGGGGGCGAGTGCAACGGTATCAGTTTACCTCAAACGCCGCACCATTTGCAAGTCCTAAAGCCCGATGTGCGCGTCTTGGACGGGCGATTTGAACTCAACGCTTTGCGCGTACCTCAGGTTCAAACAGGGGGGCACTTGGGGTACGCGCAACCTATTTAGCATGGCTAAATAAGTTGCCCTTGTCAGTGCGCTGCCCCCGTAGATTGCTGATAAGGATACACCACATCATTGGGGCAACTCGGCGGTCCCAGCAACCGATTTGGCTCCACCGACCTGCCCCCCTCCGTAAGGTTCCCCCCGCTCCGCGAGGGGAACCGACCCCGACCCAGCTCCCCAAACCGCCAAACCACGTCGTGATCAACTACCCACCCGGCGAGGGGAACTGAAAAAACGCAATCGGTTCCCCCTACGGCGTAGGAGGAACCTGAAGGAGGGGGTTCGAGAAAAATCCCTCTCTGCCATCGGCTTGAGGGGCTGCAAGTGAGGAAAATGCGCCCGCGGCGCCTGAATCTGGGGCAGAACCGCGTACCCTTATCACGAGGGGGCTGGGGGTAAGGTTTAGAAAGCGGAGGAAACCGGAACGACTGCGTCCTCAGTTGAGATTGAGCCGTGTGCCCTTGCCAGCCCGCAGATCGTGGGTGGGCGAGCGTGCGCGCGGCGCTTGGGACGCAGGGGTTGCTTGGGCAGTCGTAGCCTGGTTATTCCGAGCCGCGGGCGGAAAATCTTGGCGAGGATTGGGTTGTGGTTCCTTGCCCCGCTGGCGGGACAGCGCATTTTACGCCGAACAAACGGGTCATTCTGAGCCGAAGGCGAGGGGTCTCGTTCACAGGTCCACTCTGGACGCCTACAGCCGAGTGGCAGACGAGCCCGCTTCTATCAGATACCAACGCCCCTCCACGCGCTCGAAGGTGTAGTGGATATAGACCAAGCGGCGCACGCCCGTTGCCTCGTCTATGTATTGATGCTCACCGCGCACTACCAACTGGGTGTCGCCGCGGCGGCTGACGCGCGTGAAGCGGATTTGCTCAGTTTTCACCGCGCGAATCGCGTCGCGCGTCAGCTCAATGAAGTCTTGCGCAGGCAGCGAGTAGGCATATTGTCCGTCTAGGTAGATGGCAATGTAGCTGTTGGGGCGGATATAGCGCTCAATGAAGTTCGGATCGCGCAGCAGCCACGCCGCGCGCAGGTCGCTCAGCAGCTGCTGTTGCTCGTTGGGTTGCCGACGCTCCAAGTAGTAAGGTGACTCGACTCGCACGGGCACTTCCACAACCATGGCGTAGGGGCGCGGTGGCAGATAGACCACACGATACACCATGATAAACGGTGGGCACGGGTCGTAGTACCAATAGGGCGCGTACACCACGCGGTACGGCTCAGGGTAGATGTAATAGAAGCGGTAGCTGAACCGGAACCGCCCGAGCTGATACTCGATGTAGTAGCCCCCGAACGCGAAGCTTGGTTCAACTGGCACCAGCACATAGCGGTCGCGCCAGCGGTACGGGTTGATTAGCTCGGCTTGACGCACCAACGCAGGCAGCGTGGTTTCCTCGATGGGCACGGGGCGGTTAGGTTCTATCACAGGGGGGGTGAGCACAGGGCGCGCCTCAAAGGGCACAGGGCGCCCTTCCAGTGGCACACGCCGCCCCTCCAGCGGAATTTGTCGCCCTTCCAACGGCACGCGCCCATCGTTGCGAGGCGCGTTCGCACTGCGCGGGTCAGATTGCCCCCCAGGAGTGCTGCCTGGGTCGCTGCCCTCGCTGCGCCGCTGCCGCTTTCGGAACGGATTTTCGTCGGATGACTGATTCGGCGAAGTGCTTGAGCCGCGCGAACTGCTTCTGTCTGCCTCGCGGTTCTCTATCGGGCGGGGCTTATTGCCTTTATCGTCGTCGACCCAGTGCGTGGGTTCGGCGTTGGGCATCGGCGTGGCAAGCGCGCTGCCAAGCAAGCCCACACTCACGGCAAACACCGCACTCACAAAGCATAATAGTCGCATCGCGTACCCCCACAAAGTTAATGGTACCTGTTGGCGAATCGTTTCACGGGGGTGTGCTTAGTCCAGCAGTTCGTAGCGGGTGTTGCGTCGCTTGGGGATAAAGCCCGCACTGCGAATCACGCGCTCAATCTCCGCTGCGTTCAAAATAAACTTCGAGCCCTGTGCTGAAACCACATTTTCCTCGATCATCGTGGAGCCCATATCATCCAACCCGTAGCGCAGCGCAATAGAGATAACCTTCGGTCCTTGCGTGAGGATGCTCGCTTGCAGATGGTCGAAGTTATCCAGCATTAGGCGCGAGACGGCGACGGTGCGCAAGTAATCGGCGGCGGTGGCTTTCTGGATGTGGGGGAGTTCGGTGCCTTCGGGCTGGAAGTTCCAGCAGATGAACGCCGTGAAGCCACCCGTTTCGTCTTGCAGTTCGCGCAGGCGCACTAGGTGCTCCACGCGATCTTCGATGGTCTCCACATGCCCATACATCATGCTGGCGGAGCTGCGCAAGCCCAGTTGGTGTGCTTCGCGCATGAAATCAAGCCACTCCTGCGCGGTGTCTTTGAACGGGGCGATCTGCTGGCGCACACGGTCAACCAAGATCTCGCCCCCTGCGCCGGGCACCGAGTTCAATCCTGCCTCTTTGAGGCGTAAGAGCGCCTCGCGCACGCTCAGGCGCGAAATGTGGGCAATATAAAGAATCTCCGTGGGCGACAATCCGTGGATAATCACCTGCGGGTAGTGCTGCTTGATGAGCCGAAACAGCCGCTCAAAGTAGTCAATTTTGAGTTTCGGGTTTAGCCCGCCTTGAATGAGCACTTCCACGCCGCCTTGTTGCACCAGTTCGTCGATTTTTTGCAGGATTTGCTCATCGCTGAGCAGGTAGCCCTTGCTGTGATTGGGTGGGCGATAAAAAGCGCAGAACTTGCACCGCACCCAGCACACATTCGTGTAGTTGATGATGCGCCCAATAACGTAGGTGACGTACGGATGGGGGTTTTTGCGCATGCGCACATAGTGTGCCAGGGCGCCCAGTTCGGGCAGGTTTGGGTGACGGAACAGCGCGACCCCATCTTCAAAGGTCAACCGCTCGCCTGCCACCACCTTCTCGGCGATTGCCTCGAAGCGCGAGCGCTCTGTGGGAACAAGCATTTCCAACATCGGGTGTGATAGCCTCCCGATAGAGTATACCCTGTTGGGATGGGGGCGCGGTATGGTACACTTTTGCAGGCGTTGACGCCCCAGCCGTGTTAGTTAGCAGCGTGCGATGATGCCCTGCGTGTAGAGGGGAGCCTATGCGCAAGCTGTCGGAGTTGCGCCAACGCATCGACGAAATCGACGAGCAGCTGCTGCGTTTGCTCAACGAGCGGGCAGAACTGGCGAAACAGATTGGCGAAATCAAATCGCGCCATGCCAAGCCCTTCTTCACGCCCGAACGCGAACAAATGATTTACCGTCGCCTGCAGCAGCTCAACCGTGGACCGCTTACCCAAGAGCAAATTGTGGGCATCTTCCGCGAGATTATCTCCATCTCGCGCGCCTTAGAGAAAGCCCCCACTGTCGCCTACTGGGGACCCGAAGGCACCTTTACCCACATGGCGGCACTCAAGTGCTTCGGGCGCGCCGCCCACTATACCCCGTGCGAAAGCATCCCTGATGTGTTTGCCGCGGTAGAGCAGTCGAACGTGGATTACGGTGTGGTGCCTGTGGAGAACTCGTTGGCAGGCGTAGTGCCTGAGACGCTGGATATGTTTCCGCTGACGAATGCCCGTATCTGCGCCGAAGTTTATGTGCAGATCGCACATCATTTGCTTTCCAAAGCCAAGAATCTCAATCAAGTTGTGCGTGTCTATGCAGGACCGCAGCCGTTGCAGCAGTGTCGGCGGTGGTTGCGGTTGCACTTACCAGCAGCCGAGATTATTGAAACGGTGCCCACGGCGCGTGCCGTCAAGTTCGCCGCGGAAGACCCCAACGGCGCCGCGATTGGCAATGCGCTCGCTTCTGAAATCTATGGTGTGCCGATGTTGCACGAGCATATCGAGGACAACCCCCACAACCGCACCCGCTTCTTGGTGATTGGCTACAACGAGCCTGCCCCCACAGGCAACGACAAGACCTCGCTGGTGTTTACCCTGCGCAACCGCCCAGGCGAGCTGTATCGAGCGTTGGGCGCGTTCTACAAACACAATGTAAACCTCACGATGATTGAGTCGCGCCCGAACCCACGCGGAATGTTTGAGTATCTGTTTTATATTGATCTGCAAGGACATCGTCAAGACCCCACCATCAAAGCGGCGCTGGAGGAGTTAGACCAGTTCGCCCGCGAGGTGGTGATTTTAGGCTCTTACCCTGCGGCGGAGTAGGGCTACAGTTGTTTGATTTTCTCCAGCAGGGCGGTGGTGGAGCGTTCCGGGTGGAAGGGCAGAATCACCACGAAGCCGCCATAGTGCACCACGGCTTCGGCTTCGGGCAGGTCGCGCTCGGTATAGTCGCCCCCCTTGGCGTAGTAGGTGGGTTGCACAATCTCTACCAGCGCGATGGCTGTCAGTTCGTGGAAAATCGTTACATAGTCCACGCATTCCAAGCCTGCGACCAGCTCGGCACGCTCGGTGGCGGGCAAGACGGGGCGCGTGTCGCCCTTGAGCTGGCGCACCGACTCGTCGCTATTGACACCGACCACCAGCAGGTCGCCCAGTCGCCGCGCCTCTTGCAAGTAGCGTAGATGCCCCACGTGCAGCAAGTCAAACACGCCGTTGGTCAGCACGACCTTTTTGCCCGCGTCGCGCCAGGCGGGTGCCAGAAGTGTCAGTTGCTCGCGCGTGAGCAGTTTCGCCGTAGGGGTCCGCATCACGGCTGTTCCTTGCGAGAAGAGGTTTCAGGAGGCACCAACTCGATCTCAAATAGTTTTGACCAGCGTTTGCCCGTGACGAAGATGCGTTTGTTTTGGCGGTCGTAGGCGATGCCGTTCAGCACATCCTCGCTGGTGCGGTCGGGCACAGGCAAGCCCTCCATGTCGATCCACGCTTTCACGAAGCCTGTTTGGGGGTCGATTCGGGCAATCATGTCGCTGTACCAGATGTTTGCCCAGATTTCGCCTTCAATGTATTCCAGTTCGTTGAGCATTTCGACGGGCTTACCGTTGGCGCGCACGCGGATTTTGCGCACTTCGGCAAAGGTTTCGGGGTCGCGGAAGGTGATGGTGTCGCTGCCGTCGCTCATGATGAGGTGTTTGCCATCGTTGGTTAGCCCCCAGCCCTCGCCGTAGTAGCGGAATTGGGTGATTTGGCGGAAGGTGTTGAGGTCATACACAAAGCAGATGCCGTTTTGCCAGGTGAGTTGGTAGATTCGGTCGCCGAGGATGGTTATGCCCTCGCCAAAGTATTCGGGGGCTAAGCGGTGAATGCGCAGGACGCGCCCCGTGCGCAACTCCACTTTGCGCAGCGACGATTCGCCTTTCAGCCCGGTGCTCTCATAGAGGTAGCCGTTGTGGTATTCCAGCCCTTGAGTGAAGGCGTTTTTATCGTGGGGAAAGGTGTTGACGATGCGATAGCGGTAGACGGGAATGGGCGCGTTGGGTGGAGAGGGTGTTTCGGCGGATGGCACGGCAGAGGGTTGCCCCGATGGAGTGGAGGCAGCGGTTTCATTGGTCGGCTGGCACGCTTGAAGCCCCCACACGGCTGTTAGCATCATAACACCCCTCCACAGCCGATTCCAGCGTTTCACGGCTAATAGGATACCTGCTGGCATGGTGTCGGACTACAGCGCAGCCCTGCTAATGGCGTCCATCTCTTCCAACGCGCGCCCAGTGCCGATGGCTACGCACGAGAGCGGGTCTTCGGCGATGTAAACGGGGATGCCCGTGGCTTGCTGGAGTAGTTTGTCAAAGCCACGCAGCAGCGCGCCCCCTCCGGTGAGCACAATGCCGCGTTCGATGATGTCGGCGGCTAACTCGGGCGGAGTCTCCTCCAGCACAGAGCGCACTTTCTCGACAATTTGGTGGACAGGTTCGGCTAATGCCTCGCGGATCTCTTCCGAGTGTACGGTGATGGTGCGGGGCAAGCCTTCCACGAGATCGCGCCCGCGCACTTCCATTGTTAGCTCTTGTTGGAGTGGGTAGGCCGAACCGATGCGGATTTTGATTTCCTCGGCAGTGCGCTCGCCAATCATGAGGTTGTAGCGTTGGCGCACATGGCGCATGATGGCTTCGTCCAACTTGTTGCCAGCCACACGCACGCTGCGGCTGATGACGATACCGCCTAACGAGATGACCGCGATGTCGGTGGTGCCGCCGCCGATATCTACGACCATGTTGCCGCCGGGTTGGCTAATCGGTAAGCCCGCGCCGATGGCGGCAGCCATTGGCTCTTCGATAAGATGCACTTCGCCAGCGCCTGCTTCTTTGGCGGCTTGTTGCACGGCGCGTCGCTCCACATCGGTGGCGCTGGAGGGCACGCACACCAGCATGCGCGGGGCAAACAGGCGTCGCTTGCCCAGCACTTTGTTGATTACGTGGCGCAGCATCTCTAGGGTGATGGTGTAGTCGGCGATCACGCCGTTGACCAGTGGCCGCACAGCGACGATGTTGCCTGGGGTTCGCCCCAGCATCAGTCGGGCATCTTCGCCTACTGCCAGAACCTTGCCCGACGGTTGCGAGATGGCCACCACCGACGGTTCGCGCAGCACGATGCCACGCCCGCGCTGATACACCAGCAGGTTCGCTGTGCCTAAGTCTACCCCTAACTCAGGATATAGTCGGAACATGGCTATGATACGACCGATGCTTCTTCGGTGGGCGCTACAACGGCGTAGGGTTGAACGCGCTGAATTTGCGCCCCCAAAGATTGCAGTTTGGTTTCCAGTTGTTCGTAGCCCCGATCGATGTGTTCAATCTCATCGACAATCGTCTCGCCGTGGGCTGCTAAGGCGGCGACCACCAGTGCGGCGCCGCCACGCAGATCCGTAGCGCGCACGCGCGCCCCTTTGAGCCGCTCAACCCCGCGGATGATGATTGTGCGCCCCTCGGCTACGATATCCGCGCCCATCCGTTGCAGTTCGGGCACGTGCTGGGTGCGGTTCTCGTAGATGGTTTCCAATACTCTGGAGGCGCCATCCGCAAGGGTCAGCAGTGAGCACATCGGCTGTTGCAAATCTGTAGGAAAGCCTGGGTAGGGCATGGTGCGGATATCCAGTGGTTTGGGGCGTTGGGTGGCGCGCACAAAGAGGGTATTTTCGCCTTCGCGCACTTCCACGCCTGCTTCGGTGAGTTTTGCCAGCAGGGCATGCAGGTGTTCAGGCATGACGCCGTGCAGTTCCACAGCGCCCCGTGTGATTGCCGCCGCGAGAGCGAAGGTGCCTGCCTCCAATCGGTCGGGGATAACGGTAAACTCCACATAGCGGCGCAGGTGAGGCACGCCGTGAATGTAGAGGGTGCTGGTGCCTGCGCCTTCAATGCGTGCACCCGCGGCGTTGAGAAACTCGGCAAGACTGACAACTTCGGGTTCCACGGCGGCGTTTTCGATGATGGTCAGCCCGCTGGCATACACCGCGGCGGTCATTAGCTGTTGGGTGGCGCCTGCGCTGGGCATGTCCAGATAGATTCGTGCGCCTGTCAAGCCCAGTGCGTGGGCGATGTAGGTGCCGTTCTCTTGTTGGATGGTAGCCCCAAGCGCGCGCAACCCGTTGATGTGGAAGTTCACGGGGCGGGTGCCGATTTGGCAGCCACCAGGATGCGGCATGCGCGCATAGCCCAGTCGCGCCAGCAACGGACCAAACACGTAAAACGAGGCACGCATGCGGTTGACCAGTTCTGCTGCGGGTTCCGCATGCAGAAGAGTACGCGTGTCTAAGTAGAGGCTGTTGCCGTCCCAGCGGGCACGCACACCCAGCCCCTCCAGCAGCGCGACCATCGTGAACACATCGCCAATGCGTGGGGTGTTATGCAAAACAACCTCGCCTTCAATCAATAACGCGCCCGCCATCAGTGCCAATGCCGCGTTTTTGCTGCCGCTCACACGCACCGCGCCCTGTAACTGATTACCGCCAATGATTGTGTAGCTTTCCAAAAGTGTGGCTCCTCCTTGCTCTAAAGGTGCTTCCTGCAGTCTGATACGATTATACCCGCTCGAGGCACTCCCCGAGCGGGTTGCGAGCAACTACACAGTTGGGGGCGGCTTACCACTCGCGTGCCCAGTAGCGATTATCGGTAGCTTCGCCACGCCACGCGCCATTTTCCGCCACATAGTTGCGGTGGTACCAGCGCGTGGTAGGCGTGGTTTTCACATGCCCGTCCGCGTAGAGCACGTTTGTCAATCGCCCCGTGATCAGCGTTTTGATGAAAGGATTTTGGTTGGGCGGGTTGGCGGTGGTTTGCACATTGCCACTGCCGCGCTGGTGTGCGCCCCACACACCCACAAAGTAGATATCACCGTTGAAGGCAATCGCAAATTGCGGCGGGCGGCTCAGCTGCGCTCCGTCCGAGAGCATAATCGTCTCCGCAGGATATTTGATGGAGGCAGCGGGCGCCGGCGTGTTGTACGCGGCGCTGGCAAACTCCGCAAACAAGTTAGGATCGCGGGTACACGCCGCTTGGTTCGGCAAACACATACAAGTGCTGTAGCCGCCGAAGGTCCAGAAGTTGTAAGCGTAGGTATTGCTCACGGCAGCCAACCCTGCCTTCGCCGAGGGGCATGCCCACACATCCTTCAGCTCGCCCGTTTGCACATTCGCGCCATTTTTGATGTAGGGGTCTACTAAGCCCGGAAACATGTACCGTAGTGCCCAGCGCAGGTTCGGGTCGGGGCACATACCTGTCCACGCGGGATAGGTTTCATCGTAGTCTTGCATGTACATCATAAAGGCAGTGCCAATCTGCTTGAGGTTGCTTACGCAGGTGGTTTGACGCGCTTTCTCACGCGCCTGCGCAAACACGGGGAACAGAATTGCCGCCAAGATGGCGATAATCGCTATCACCACCAACAACTCAATCAGAGTGAACCCTCGTCGGTTATGCATTGGCTACCTCCAAAGGCAATTATAGCATATGGGATTGCTTCAATCGGCCTTCGTGGTGACGGTCGCCTCTTCCTGTCTTAGACCCCCAGGGCGGGAGAGGCAGCCCGAGCCGTTGCTGCGCAAACGAGGCTCACTTCTGGGGCTTTGGTGCGCTGATGAAGGCGCAAAGGGTGCCCTTCAGTCAAGGCACTTTCTCAACGGGGTTTGAATAATCAACGGACTATTTCACCCCTCCTTCAGATTCTCCCCGCTTCGCGAGGGGAACCAAGCCCTGTGCGGTTCCCCCTACGCAGTAGGGGGAACCTGAAGAAAGGGGTGAACGCTTGTCTGGTCAGCTATTTATTCAAACCCCATCAAGAAAGCAGCTTGTCTAGTGTTTCGACTCTCACCCGCCCTTGGGGGCGGGTGCAACGGTACGCCACAGACGCCTGCACGAGCTTGGTGTCCGACTGGTTTCAATTCTCACCCGCCCTTGGGGGCGGGTGCAACCTGGCGACTAGACGGACAATCGCAGGACGCACGATCGGTTTCAATTCTCACCCGCCCTTGGGGGCGGGTGCAACTCAGGTTGCCAATCACCTGCCCGATCAAGCTCGTGTTTCAATTCTCACCCGCCCTTGGGGGCGGGTGCAAGGCGCATGAGTATTCGCCGTTTGGCGATGCTCACAAGTTTCAATTCTCACCCGCCCTTGGGGGCGGGTGCAAGGGGGCTATCCCCATCGAAGTGTCACGGGAGCTGACGTTTCAATTCTCACCCGCCCTTGGGGGCGGGTGCAAGTATCAGTTTACCTCAAACGCCGCACCATTTGCAAGTCCTAAAGCCCGATGTGCGCGTCTTGGGCGGGCGATTTGAACTCAACGCTTTGCGCGTACCTCAGGTTCAAACAGGGGGGCACTTGGGGTACGCGCAACCTATTTAGCATGGCTAAATAAACACCCCCCATTCTGGTATACCAACCAACCCAAGCCACGCGTGCATCAGCAGGAGTCTGATATGAAAAGCAGAACCTTGAAGGCGATGACATCCATGCTCACTCGTCGGGAGTTTTTGAAGGCAGGCGTTGCTATCGGTGCGCTGCCTGTGGCGCAGTTTGCGCATGCCTACGGTTCTGACCGCATCAAGGTGGGTTTGGTCGGCTGCGGTGGGCGCGGCACAGGCGCCGCCATTGACTGCTTGCGCGCCGACGAAAGCACTGTTATTTGGGCTTTAGGCGATATTTTTGAAGACCGCCTCAATAACTGCTATGCGGGGCTTAGCGAGGCATTTGGCGAGCGCGTGCAAGTGCCACCCGACCGACGCTTCCTTGGATTCGACGCCTACAAGCATGTGCTGGAAAGCGACATTGATGTCGTGTTGCTATGCACGCCGCCTGCATTTCGCCCCATCCACTTTCTGGCGGCGATGGAGGCTGGCAAGCATGTGTTTATGGAGAAGCCCGTTGCGGTGTGCCCCGAGGGCGTGCGGATGATTTTACGCGGTGATGTGCTTGCCCAGCAGAAGCGACTGGGCGTAATGCCAGGCACGCAGTATCGCTGGCACCCTGGCTATCAAGGGGTGATTGAGCGCATTCGCGCGGGGCATATCGGTGAAGTGCGTGCTGCCTATGCCTACTATTTGGCTGCCAGCCCTGCACCGATACCTCGCCACGAGGGCTGGAGCGACATGGTGTATCAACTGCGCAACTGGCTGTTTTACACTTGGTTGGCGGGCGACCAACCCGTGGAGCAGCTTGTGCACAACATTGATGTGATGAACTGGGTGATGGGCAGCGTGCCAACACGCGCCCTTGCAACAGGCGGCAGACAAGCCCGCACCGCACCCGAACACGGCGATGTGTACGACCATTTTGCCATTGAATACGAGTACCCCAACGGCGTGCGCGTGGTGGCGATGTGCCGCCAGATGGATAATGTTGCCTATCGGGTGTCCAATCTTGTCGTGGGTTCTGAAGGCACGGCGCTGATGCAGCAGTTCACCGACTTTTATGTGCGCGGCAAGCACACTTGGGAGCCGGGCAAACAGTGGCCCAACCCCTATGTGGAAGAGCATCGCGTGCTGCTGCAAAGCATTCGCAGAGGCGAACCCATCAATGAAACACGCACCATTGCCGAAAGCACGCTCACCGCGATCATGGGGCGTATGGCGGCTTACACAGGCAAGGTCGTGACTTGGGAAGCTGCGCTGAACTCCAAGCTCAACTATGTGGAGCGCGTTCTCAACATAGACTACGATACCCCCGCGCCCAAAGACCCCGTGCCGATTCCGGGCAAGACGCCCCTGATTTAGGCGATGATACTCACGGCTGATGAACGAGCGCTCATAGAGGCAGCGCGGAAGGTACGCCTGCATGCATATGCCCCTTACTCCAACTATGCGGTGGGGGCAGCGGTGCGCACCAGCGACGGGCGCATCTTTGTGGGATGTAATGTGGAAAACGCTAGCTACGGGCTAACTGTGTGTGCCGAGCGCGTGGCGGTGTTCAGCGCGGTCGCCGCGGGCGCGCACAAGGTGGTCGCGGTGGCAATCTGTACGCCTGACGGGGGTACGCCCTGTGGCGCATGTCGCCAAGTGCTGATGGAATTTGCCCCCGCACCCGACGCTTGCACCATCTGGGTCGTGCGCCCTGACGAGCTGGTGGCGCGCTACACCTTAGCGGAACTTCTGCCCCACGCGTTTCGGATTGCCGCGGCTGAAGGAAGGTAGCCACAGTTGTTCTCTGCGAGATTTCTCGCCTGCAGCTCGGAAGGACGAGGGTTGGCTATAGTTTGTCACCCCGAGCGCGGCGAGGGGGCTCAACCGTGCTTTGCTAAAGATTCCTCGCCTGCGGCTTGGGAGGACAAAGCCGTTCTGAGCGAGTGGGAGGATCTTACTCTCTCTCCAAGCGGTCGTGGGCTACTTGAGTTGAAAGTACTCGCTGTCGAAGCGGATGCAGGCGGATGACACCTTGGGCTAATCAATCTCTGGCAAGCGCACTACCATCCGCTTGTTGGGCACATCGATTTCGAGGATATACTCGCCCACAGCAGGGATGAGGTACTGTCCTACCTCAAAGTAATCGTAAGCGGCGCCTTTGCGCACATCTTTGAGCTTGCCGATGCGTTGCCCCGTTTCGGTGAACACTTCCATGCCGATGAGGTCGTCAATGTAGTATTCGTCTTCTTCAAGAGGCATACGCTCTTCGGGGGGTATGAGCAGCCATGCGCCGCGCAAGCGTTCCGCTTGCTCGCGGGTCTCAATGCCCTCGAGGGTGAGGATTAGTTGGTTGCCTTGCCAGCGCACGCTTTTGATGTAGCACTCTTGGGGTTGCATGGTGCGTGGAGGCTTTTTGCCCTTACGTGGTGGCGCGGTTTCTTCTGGTTCTGTGGAGGGCGGTGGTTGGGGGGCAGGAGGCAGCCACCAGAAGAGGCGTGCGCCGGGTTGGAACCGTTCGGGGAAATCGGTTTCCACGCGCACGCGCATTTCGCCGCGCATCCCGAACGGGCGTGCAATCACGCCCACCGTCACCCAACGGCGGGCTACCTTAGGGATGTACGGCTTCGTCATAGGTTATTCGGCGTTCTCAGTTTCGCCTGCGCTTTCGTGGGATCCGCCGTCAGTGAGCACGATGATTTGCACGCGCATGCGATTCTTCGCGCCTGCAGCCTGCGCTACGGTGCGCAGCGCGTTCACGATGCGCCCATTCTTGCCAATGACGCGCCCGCGATCGGCTTCTGCGACTTGGATGGTGTAGCGCAAGCGCGAGCCGTTGCGCTCCTCGCGGATTTGAATCGCTTGCTGGTCGTCTACCAACGCGCGGATCGACGCCTCTAGGAACTCCCGCAACATAGCATTACCCCTTAGTTAGCGTTCGCTGTGGGCGACGAACTGCCCGTTTGAAACTTGTCCCACACGCCCGTGATTTTCAGCAGATGTTGTACCGTTTCAGTGGGTTGAGCCCCCACGCGCAGCCAGTGCAGCACGCGCTCCTCGTTGAACTGAATCTGCGCGGGGTCGGTAATCGGGTTGTAGTGCCCCACGATTTCCACGAACTTGCCCGAGCGTGGATTCTGGCTCGGTGCCACCACCACACGGTACACCGGTTTCTTCTTTTTACCCATGCGCATCAATCGGATTCTCAGCATTCAGCAACCTCCTTGCGTCTGTCGGGGCGTTATTATATCCCAAGCGCCACGCAAATCGAGATTCCTCGCCCGCGGCTCGGAAAGACAAGTATTATGAGCCCAGCCGTCTGTCACCCCGAGCGCAGCGAGGGAACTCGGCTCGGTCCGCTGGAGATTCCTTACCTGCAGCCCGGAATGGCAAGTTCAAGAGGCGTTGTCATTCCGAGCGCAGCAAGGAGTCTCACCCGCTCACACTCGAGCGATGATAGCCTAGTTATTATACCCACTATGCCTCGTAAAGGGCATCCAGTTGTGCTTTGTACCGCTCGATGATGCGTGCACGGCGGATTTTGAGCGTGACGGTGACATCGCCCGCCTCGAAGGTGAACGACTCGGGCAGCAAGATAAAGCGTTTGACTTGCTCGTAGGGGGCGAAGGGACGCATCGCTTCTGCCACCTGCGATTCCATAAACGCATACACTTGCGGGTTTTGGATGAGTTCCTCGCGCGAGTTGTAAGTGATACCCTGCTGCTGCGCCCACTCTTCTAAGTTCACAAAATCAGGCACAATCAGCGCGGAGACAAACTTCTTTTTGTCGCCGTAGACCACCGCCTGCTCAATATAGGGGTTGCGAATAAGCGCAGTCTCCAACGCGACGGGGGCGATGTTTTTGCCGCCCGCCAGCACAAAGATATCTTTCTTGCGGTCGGTGATGCGCAAGAATCTGCCGTCCACAATTTCGCCCACATCGCCTGTGTGGAACCAGCCGTCGGGGTCAATCGCTTGGGCGGTGGCTTCGGGTTTGCGCCAGTAGCCCTTCATTACGTTTGGTCCGCGCGCCAAGATTTCGCCATCTTCCGCGATTTTGATTTCCACGCCCGGAAACGGCGCGCCCACTGTGCCGATTTTGTTGGCTTTGGGCGTGTTGCTGGTGAGCACGGGCGAGGTTTCGGTTAGCCCGTAGCCCTGATAGAGCTGGATGCCGTTTTCCCAGTAGAACTCGGCGACTTGGGGGTCTAGCGCAGCGCCGCCGCTAATCGCCCAAATCAGCCTACCGCCGAAGGCGCGCTGCAACCCCTTGCGTCGCGCATAACCCCCCAGCAACCGCAGGAATGGCTTGCTGTGAATGACCTCCATCACGCGCTCGCGCACTTTCTCGTAAAAGCGGGGCACGCCGTTGATTGCGTGCGGGCGCACTTCTTGAAGGTTCTGGCGCAAGGCGTCGAAGTTTTCGGCAAATGCCATCTGCACGCCCAGCCCAATCACAACCAAGTAGTCGCAGGTACGCGCATAGATGTGGCTCAGCGGTAGGAAGTTGAGCATCACATAGTCGCGCCCCTGCGGCGGAAAGGCATGCATCGAGGCGTACATGCTGGCAAGAAGGTTGCCGTGCGAGAGCATCACGCCTTTGCTGTCGCCTGTGGTGCCCGAAGTGTAAATCAGCGTGGCGAGGCTGTCCCAAGTGAGGGTTTCGGCGGTTTCGCGCACGAGTGTTGGCTTGTCGCGCAGCAACGATTCGCCCTCCTGCTGCAATGTAGAGATGGGCGTCCAGCCGCTTATTGGCTCAAAGCTGAAAAAGTGCTTCAAGGCAGGCAGGTTCGCGCGCACTTGTTCTACTTTCTGGGCTTGTTGTGGGGTCGAGACGAAAATCGCGCATGCTTCGGAATCGCGCAGTTGCTCTTCCACTTGGGCAGGCGTTAGCGGAAAGTGCAGCGTGACGGAAGCAGCGCCCGTATGTAGGATGGCTAAGTCCGCTACCACCCACTCGTAGCGGTTCTCAGACAAGATCGCCACGCGGTCGCCTGGCTGGATGCCTCGGGCAATCAGTGCAGCGGAAAGTGTCTCCACATCGCGGCGCACGGTGTTCCAAGCAACGGGCTGGTAAACCCCCTCGCGCTTGACCAAGTAAAGCGTGGAATCGCCAAGTGTGTCGGCTTGTGTTTGGAATAGTTGCGGAATGGTGCGCGCTTGGTGCTCGCACCATGGGCTGCGCCAGCGCAACTCCAGCGGCTCACCCTTGAGATAGTTGACTGCCATGCTTCCACCTCTGCCGAACGACTGTTCAGTAGGCTAATTGTACCGTTTGCGCAGGTACAAGCCGATTATAGCCCAAGTCGAGGCAAAGACTTGTGGATGCAGGGCTGACATCCCGTTTCAGCCTGTCCAGGCATCTGACAAAGGTCTATCGCTTGGGTTCCGCCGCGCGCCTTTCGCAGCGGATTTCCCCGCCTCGCGCAGTGGGTTTTCCGATCCTGCCCCCCGTAAGGTTCCCCTCGCGCAGCGGGGGGAACCGAAATCTGCTTGGTTCCCCCTACGGGTAGGGGGAACCTAAAGGAGGGGGTTCGGGAAAAACTGCTGCCCTCCCTCCACAAGGTTCCCCTCGCAAGCGAGGGGAACCATAAAAGAACTGCTCGGTTCCCCCTACGGGTAGGGGGAACCTAAAGGAGGGGGTTTGAGAAACTGCCCCCCCTCCGCAAGGTTCCCCCTACCAGTTCACCCTGCATCTCAAAGCGTCACGTCGGCGTCCCCCCGACAATGTGTTCGCCTGTGCAAAGAACTGCCAGACCGTCCCTAGGCTATAATCACACTTGCGATGGAACGAGAACTGTCGTTAGACACACCGCTGCAGCATCTGGGCGAGGCAACGCCGTTTCCCTACGGCGCGGTGACACCCCCGATTGTGCAAACTTCGCTGTTCACGGCGCAGTCGCTGCGCACGCGCAACGCTTTGGGCGGCTACAACGAACACGGCTACACCTATACGCGCAACAGCAACCCTACCGTGCGCTTGGCAGAGCAGAAACTCGCTGCCTTAGAAGGCACCGAAGATGCCCTTTGCTTCGGGTCAGGCATGGCAGCGATTGCATCCACACTCCTGACCTTCACGGAACGCGATACCCATGTGATTTGCGTGGATACGGCGTATCCTGCCACTCGAGACTTGCTTGAGCGCTGGCTACCTCGCTACGGTGTGCAAACCACCTTCGTGTCAGGCGAACACCTCCAAGAGTTTGTACAAGCCATTCAGCCCAACACACGCCTAATCTACTTGGAAAGCCCTTCCAGCCTCTACTTTCGACTGCAAGATTTGCATGCCGTGAGCGCGTTGGCACGCGAACATGGCATCCTTACCGTGTGCGACAACAGCTGGGCAACCCCAATTTTCCAAAACCCGCATGCGCTGGGCGTGGATATCGTGCTGCACAGTGCCAGCAAGTATCTGGGCGGGCACAGCGATTTAGTAGCAGGCGTCGCGGCAGGGCGGCGCGAGCACATCCAGCTCATTGAGCAAACACGCACTCTCTTGGGTGGCATTCTGGAGCCATTTGGGGCGTGGTTGCTGCTGCGCGGGCTACGCACCTTGCCGATTCGGATGCAGCGCGCTCACCAAAGCGGGCTACAAGTTGCCGAGTGGTTGGCCGCGCAGCCCCAAATCGCCCGCGTCAACCACCCAGGACTGCCCCAACATCCACAACACGCCTTAGCACAGGCACAAATGCGTGGCTACAGCAGCCTGTTCAGCTTCGAAACCTACCCAATCACAGAAGCGCAAGCCTTCGCTTTCGCGGAGCGACTGCGCCTATTTCGCTTCGGCTGTAGCTGGGGCGGCTATGAAAGCCTCCTACGAGGCTGGGCACAAACCCAACCCGACGCCGACGGCAAAGCCCCTTGGCTGTTCCGCATCTACGTCGGCTTGGAAAACCCTGCCGACCTCATCCGCGACCTGCAAGGCGCGCTGGACGCCCTTACACCCTGAGAGAAATTGCCGTGAGGTACACTATACGCGAATAGTTGGAGGTAGTCATGCGAACAACAGGCAAACGCGCACGCACAGCTACGAATTCGCACACGGCGCAACGCGCCTACATCCCTACAGCACAAGAATTGGTAGAGCTATATCAGCAAATGCTCCTTATCCGCCGCTTCGAGGAACATTGCGACAAAGCCTACCGCCAAGACAAAATCGGCGGCTACTTGCATCTTTACATCGGCGAAGAGGCATTGGCGCTGGGCTTCATTCACCATTTGCGCCCCGAAGACCGTGTGCTAGGACACTATCGCGACCACGCTTATGTGTTGGCACTGGGCAGTGATCCCCGCTTTGTGATGGCGGAGCTGTACGGCAAAGTCACAGGGCTGTGCCGCGGCAAAGGCGGCTCGATGCACTTTTACGATAAGGCGCACAACTTTCTAGGCGGCTACGCAATCGTCGGCGGCGTGGCAGGGATTGCCACCGGTGTCGCCTTTGCGCAAAAGTATCACGAAACGGGCGGGATTACGCTCTGCTTCTTTGGCGACGGCGCCATCAACGCGGGCATCGTGCATGAAGTGATGAATATGGCAGGGCTGTGGAAGCTGCCCATCATTTTCATTCTGGAGAACAACAAGTATGCGATGGGCACCCCGGTGGAGTTGCACTCTGCCGTGACCGACTTGGCACAACGCGGCAGCGTGTACGGATTCCCTAGCAAACGCATCGACGCGATGGACTTGCTGAATGTATTAGACGAAGCCAAGCAGATTATTGACCATGTGCGCACCACTGGTGAGCCGTACTTTGTAGAGGCGATTGTGTACCGCTTTGTGGGGCATGGTGCCGCCGACATTACCGACCCTGGCTCCTATCGCACGCGCGAGGAAGTGGAAGAGTGGCGCAAACGCGACCCGCTGACCAATCTGCAGCGGTACCTGCTGGAGCAAGGGATCGCTACCGAAGCAGACCTCAAACTGTGGGATGAGGAAGCGCGCGCGAAAGTCGCCGCCGCGGCCCAATTCGCCGACGAAAGCCCCGACCCCGACCCCAGTGAACTATATATACACCTGTTCACCGACTGGGTGCCCCATCGATAGGCGTGGGGACGGCGTAGCGAGGGCATCTCATGACGGCGAATCGGACATCCTTAGCCAAAGGCGAGGAATCGCAAGGTAAACACGTGCGAGCGGGCAAGGTTCCTCACTCCGCAAGGAATGATACTTTGGCGACGCATACAATAAGTTGTTATTCCGAGCCGAAGGTTAGGAATCTCTGGCTAGCCCCCTTCTGGCGCGATTGACAAGGGGACAGGGTTCTGTTTCAGCAGCATGCTTTTGTTCACTTGGATTACAAAACAGATTGGGCAGGGCATTGCGCCCTGCCCAATGTTTGATCGGCTCTAAGTAGCGTGCTCTAGCGCTTGCGGCGGCGCAGCGCGACAAGGCTGACCAAACCGCTGCCGAGCGCCAACAGGCTGGCAGGCTCGGGTACCCAGTCTTGCTGCACCAACAGCAAGCCCGCCGTCGAGACTGGGTTGCTTGGCAGCACGTACAACAGGAAGTTCTCATACACGGTCACATCGTTTGCTGGCTGCGAGAGGGTGACCGGGATAACTGCGCTGAAAGCACCATTGACCCCACCAAATCCCGAACCAGCAAACATACCGGCTCCGTTGTACAGCAGCGCGTTATCGGAGTTGCGCACTACCTTCTTTTGCCAGACAATCATTGCTGCGCCATCGACATAGCCCGCAATCACGAAGTTGAAGCCCGTCAACAAGTTGGTGTTGCCAGGCATCGGGCTAATCGAGTAGACGCCACTAAAGGAGCCGTTGGTGAACGAGGTGCCGTTGCCTACCAGGATTGGGTTCGGGGTCGCCGCAGCGGTTTGGAAGGTGATCTGCGGGAGCGGGCTGGTCATCACACTCGTCGGCACGCTCACCACCACAGAAGGTGGGTTCAACACACCGCTACTGGTGATGATATTCACATTCCAAGCAGCCAGAGCGTTCGCGACCAGAGCCGTTGCAATAACCGTCGTCAGTACTGCGCGCTTTACCATAGTCCGTGTCCTCCTTTGCGGCTTGTGGGCGAATCGGGCGTGACGATAAAAGCCGCACCAAGCCACGCCTTTAGACAAGCAACTTGCGTGCCAAAGTTCCGTGTTTGGCGAGAAAACTAGTATTTTTAACAGGCTGATTTGGGGGTTCTGCTTATGAAACTGGGGCGTGAGTACACAGCGGAGCGAACTTTGGGGGGGACGGCTCAAGCGGTTTTTATACAAGTCCACTTGTAAGGGCTAATGCGTAGCGTTGGCAGCCTCCGCCAGCAAACAAAAGCCAACGCCAGTTGGCTTCGTTTGCACGAGAACGACTTGAGCGGTGGCTATCTCTGAAGAGCCTCTCAGGGGTCCAGCGCGAACGCCGTTAGCTGTACGCGCTCGCGCGTGGCTTGCATCACCAGTAGGCGCGTGGCTTTTTCGTTTTTGGGGTCGCCCATGCGCACGCATAGAGGCATCTCGCGACGTGGGGTGCCGAGGGAAGGCAAACTGACCTTATGGATAGGGTTCGGACGCCCTTGACGAATGTCTAACACCGCCACGCGGTCTTGCGCCACGCCATACACGCGAGCGGGCGCGCGTTCGCTCGTGCGCAACAAACACACAAAGCGATAGCCGTTGACATAGAAGCTGTTCCATTGCACGGCTGAGCGCGGGATCTGCATCACAAGGCTCTGGATTTCCTCGCTCAGTAAGTCCTCAGGCGCAAGGTAGAACTGGTCATTCAGCAGGGGTTTCTCTAAGACATAGTAGTAGGGGGCTTGCTCTTGGTGGTCATAGCAAATAATCCGCGCCACGCCCTCTTTGTCAATCAGCTTACCGATAGGTACTGTGCGTGATGGAATGTCGGAGATCAGCTCTTTCTCGCTCCAGATCCAGCTGGCGCCGTCGGTAAAGATATGAATTTTGCCTTCGTGGTTGGGTTGCACCACATACAGGTCGCGCTGCAGGCGATGGGGATGGACGCGTGTTTGGCGCCACTCCCCGTTCTCCCAGCGCCAGAAGTGGATGCGCACCTCGTCCAGCGTCAGCAGCTGTGTGGGCTGACGCGGTACGGTCAGCACATCCACACTGAGCGTATCCTTCGGCAGGGGTTCCTGCCACACTTGTTTGAGCATTGCTGTTTTGTGAGGACATGCCCGCGTTAGAGGGCTAACCGCTTCTGATAGCGGTTTCGCAAATAGATTGCCGCAGCATTCATTGCCAGCAGCAGCATCAACAGCACGATAATGCCTGCGGCGGCGTTCTCTTGGAACGCTTTTTGCGGGCGCGTCGTCCAGTCGTAAATCTGCACAGGCAGCACAGTAAAGGGCGAGCACAGCCCATCAGGCAGCTTGCTGATATACACCACCGCGCCGATGACCAGCAAAGGCGCGGTTTCGCCCACCACGCGCGAGAGCGACAGAATAACGCCCGTAAGGATTGCAGGCAGCGCCACAGGCAACACGGTGTAGCGCACGGTCTGCCACTGCGTTGCGCCAAGCGCAAGGGAACCATAGCGCAGGCTATTAGGCACCGTGCGTAGCCCTTCGCGTGCGGCGGTGATAATCACAGGTAACGCCAGCAGCGCCATCGTGCACGCCCCTGCCAGGAGACTGCGATCCATACTCAGCGTGCGCACAAACACCTGCAGCCCCAGCAATCCGTAGATAATAGAAGGCACGCCTGCCAAGTTAGTGATGTTGATTTCCACAAGGCGCGTGAACCAGTTGCGCTTGGCGAACTCCTCCAAGTAGATGGCTGCGCCCACGCCGATGGGAATCGCCAGCGCTGCGGTGAGCAGCAGCAAGTAGAAGCTGCCGACCAGCGCGGCTTTAATACCTGCTTCATCGGGGCGACGCGAAGGAAAGTTGGAAAGGAACTCAGGCGAGAGGCGCGTATAGCCGTCCAGAAAGATTTTGACTAACAACACGGTCAGGGTCGTGAGCGCAAACAGCACAATCGCAGCGCCCACCAGTTGGAATAGCTGCTCGCGCCGGTGCTCGCGCCGACGCCACTCTGGGCGGCTTTCGATGCGAATCATAGGCGTGCTCCTTTGTAACGTTGCCGAATCGCTTCACTGGCGAGGTTCAACGCCAAGGTAATCAAAAACAGCAGCAGCCCTACTGCGAAAATCGTACGGTACTCTACAGTGCCGTGCGGAATATCGCCCATCGTGATGCGCACGATGAAGGCGGTCATCGTCTCAATCGCGCGCAGCGGATTGAAGGTGAAGGTGGGCTGTTGCCCGGCAGCGATTGCCACAATCATCGTTTCGCCGACGGCGCGCGAAATGCCCAACAAGAACGAGGCGGAGATGCCCGACATCGCTGCGGGCACCACCACGCCCCACACGGTTTGAAATCGTGTGGCTCCCAATGCCAACGAGGCGTAGCGGAGGCTGTTGGGCACCGCGTAAAGCGCATCCTCGCTGAGTGAGGCAACGGTGGGCAAAATCATGATGCCCATCACCAGCCCTGCCGACAGCGCGTTGAAGCCCTCCAGCGCGGGGATGAACCGCTGCAACAGCGGTGTCAGGAAAGTGAGGGCAAAGTAGCCGTACACTACTGTGGGGATACCCGCCAGTACCTCCAGCGTGGGCTTGACCACGCGACGCACACGCGGAGAGGCATATTCGCTCAGGTAAATCGCTGTCAGCAGCCCCACAGGTCCCGACACCGCCATCGCAATCGCGGTCGTAAGAAAGGTGCCGGTTACCAGCGGCAACACGCCAAACGAAGGGTTCGCAAAAGTCGGTGTCCACACGGTGCCCGTAAGGAACTCCACAAGGGACACTTGCTCGAAAAAGCCCACGCTTTCTGTGGCTAAGATGAGCACTATCGCGACGGTGGTGACAATGCCCACCAGCGCGCACAAAAACAGCAAGGTGCGCACAATGCGCTCCTCCAAGCGCATACGCCAGCGATTACGCTTTTCTACGCCCACACGCACTACTGCCCGTGCGTATGCCACACCGACCTCCGTAGAGCTTTGTTGCGACACTGTTACTGGACTGCCTCCTCGATGCGATATAGGTCTTCCAGTTTCACGCCTACTTGCGAGCCGTGCGCGCCAAAGGCAGAGCCTTTGATGCGCTTCTCGAAGCGCTCCATCGCCAGCGTGTAAACCTTCTCTGGCAGGGCAATATAACCGACTTCCTCGGAGAGCTTGCCAGCATTCTGGATGTAGAACTTAACGAACGCTGCCACTTCGGGGCGTTCCAAGGCTTTGACGCTCACATAGATGAACAGTGGGCGCGACAGCGGCTGGTAAGTGCCGTCAATCACTGTTTCGCGCGACGGCTTGACAGGACCGTTGCCGTTGTCGATGCCGATGAGCTTGAGCTTGTCTTTATTGTTTTCGTAGTAGGCGAGCCCGAAGTAGCCCAATGCACCCTTGGTGCGTGACACACCTTGCACAAGTATGTTGTCATCCTCGCTGGGGTTATAATCGCCGCGGCTTTCCTTCTCCTTGCCCACAACCGCAGCCGTGAAGTAGTCAAAGGTGCCCGACTCTGTGCCCGCTCCAAATAGCGTCAACCGCTCTTTAGGAAAGCCTGGACGTACCTGATCCCAGCTAACGATTTTGCCCTCCGCTGCAGGCTCCCAGACTTTCCTAAGTTCAGCCACCGTAAGGTAATCGCACCAAGTGTTTTGGGGGTTCACTACCACGGCAATCGCATCGTAGGCAACGGGGATTTCGATGTATTCAACGCCATTCTTGCGACATGCTTCGTCTTCAGTCTCGCGAATGGGGCGCGACGCCCCTACAATCTCTACCTCGCCCTGAGCGAACTTCTTGAAACCGCCGCTCGTACCCGATTTGCCGACTGTCACTTGAACCTTCGGATGTTGCTTTTGGAACTCCTCCGCAACCGCTTCAGAAATCGGCAGTACAGTGCTGGAACCGTCAATGCGGATGGTGCCTACAAGTTCGTTCGTAACAGCAGCCGAGGCTGATCCAGATCGCGCACCCGTTCCCTGCTTACCACATGCTGCCAGTATCAGCACAAACGCTGATAACGGCGTCCACAACGCAACGCGGGGTTTCATAACAAGGCGAATTATCCCCCGCGGTTTGTTAAGAGCGCGTTAAAAGCAGGCAGCAGGCTGCTCCTCACACCCCTATGCGCGTCCATGGTGAACTTGATAAGCACAAGCGCTCCACTGCCACTCATGCGCGGTTCTGCCTTGTCCGCACGCAAGAGAAATCAAACTCAACGGGGTCTCTTCAACGGCCATGGGGAACCTAAGGGCGCTCTTACCGCCCTGTTTCGTTACGCCAGGCACACTAAAAAGACGCACGGTAAGCTGCAGGAGGATTAGGAAATAGGAAACAGGTATAATCGCTTGGTAAACAGTTGGGGGGCAGCAGCGGTGATGACTGGTGAAGTACGCATTTCGCATCCAGTGTGGACACGCCTTGAGGAGACGTTCCTTGCTGATCGCGCCGTAGAGACCAAAGCCTTTCTGTTGTGTCGGGTGTTGGAAAGCGAGGCGCGTGTGGTGTTTTTGGTACGAGAGCTGGTGCAGGTGCCCGAGGAGGCATACGTCCAACGCACCGAAAGCATTGTGGAGATACGCCCCGAGTTTGTACATCAGCTCTTGGTGCGCTGTGCCCGCGAGGGCTATTCGCTGTTGGAAGCCCATTCGCATCCGTGGGCGCCGAACCCGCGCTTCTCTAAGGTAGACGATCGCAGCGATCGGCAGAAGTTTCTCACCACGCAATCAATGTCGCCCCCGTTTCGGCACGGGAGCTTGGTGTTCGGCAGCGATATGAGCTTTGAGGGGCGATTTTGGGATTACCAGCGCGGGCAGATGGCGCCGATTGCACGTTTGCGCATATTGCGCGCGCCCCTGGAGACCCGCTACGGCACAGGGCTACGGCCTGCTGCGCTTCGCGTCGCTGAGCAGTCAGTTTACGACCGCCAAGTGCGCGCGTTTGGCGCGGAAGGGCAAGCGATTTTGGGCAGTTTGCGGGTGGCGGTGGTGGGCGCGGGCGGCTTAGGCTCGCAAGTTGCCCACGCACTTGCCTTGTTAGGCGTGGGGCAGCTGATCCTGATTGACCCCGACCGCTTGGAGCTAAGCAACCTCAACCGTGTTGTAGGAGCAAGCTATGCCCAAGCGGTGCGTGGCTGGCGTAAGGTTCTGGCGTTGGCACAGCGGTTCAACCGCGCGCGCCCACCCGAACAGCGCACCATCGTGCCGCTGCCTGAAGACGCCCGCTCGCCACGCGCCTTGGCGCACCTGCTAAGCTGTGACCTGATTGTGGGCGTGGTGGATAGCGCCGTTGTGCGCCAATACCTCAACACGGTGGCAATGTGCGCGCTCATCCCCTACTTGGATGCAGGCGTGGGCATCCGCAGCGAGCACGGGCAACTTGCGCAGGGCGGCGGGCAGGTTCAGGTGATTATTCCTGGCGAGACGGCTTGCCTTGCCTGCGTAGAGCGCGGCATCCGCCAAAGTATAGAAGAGCAACTTACCCCCCACCAGCGTGCCCTCTCCATTCGCGGGGGCTACATTCAAGGCGAAGTCATCCCCAACCCGCAAGTGGTATTCCTCAACGGCGTGGTGGGGAACCTTTTAGTGTGGGAACTGGTAAAATTAGCCACAGGGTGCGCGCCCGTGCAGCCGTATGTGTACTACGACTTGCTGAACCAGCATGTGTTCCCTGCCCGCGCAGAGCGCAATCCAGATTGCTTGCTTTGTTCAGAGCACCCCGACAGCTTGCTGGGGCAGGGCGTGTACGGTTTAGCAGGCTACTTACCGCAGCGGCGTGCGCGTCGATGCGCGAAACCCATCCCTACACCACGAGGCGAGTAGCCGTGGCAAGGCCGATTCCAATCAATCGTCGGTGGTTGGAGAATCAGCAACGTCGGCAATCGTCCACGCCGCGCCCACCTGCCCCGCCGCGCGGCGTCAACTATGCTCAGACTCCGCGCGCGCTGCTGGAAGAGTTGTTGCCACCTCGTGCGGTGGGAACCCCTGCCCCCAGTGACGACTCTGGTAGCCCGCGTGTGATTCCTGCGCGTTATCAGCAAACCTGCGCTGGCTGCGGCGAACCGATAGAACCCGGTATGCGCATCACACGCCACCCACAGTGGGGTATCTGGGTACACGAGGAGTGTCGCACGCGTCCGCAACGCGCCGCTGCCGTGAGCTTCCCCGCTCGCTACCCTGGCATCTGCCGCGCATGCACACGCCCCATCCAAGTGGGGCAAACCATCACGCGCCGGGTCGGCTACGGCTGGGTGCATCTGGAGTGCGCGCCCCAACCTGCCCCTGCGCGAAGCCGCTTGCAGGTTTAGGTAGAATATAGCGGTCTTGCACGGAGGGAACGCGCATGCACGGAAAAACTTGGATCCGATGGGTTGTACCGTTGCTCGCGCTATCACTAGCCGGATGCCAACCACAAACTCCAGAGCAAGCCCAGTCCACCAATCAACAAGGGCTGGCACAAACGGGAGAGTCATCTCAACCCGCTGCTGCGAACCAACCCCAAGTCGCCTATGTGAAAATGACCATCAAAGACAAGGGCGCCTTAATCATTGAGTTAGACCTCAAGGAAGCCCCCAAAACCAGCGCGAACTTTCTAAACTTGGTCAAACAAGGCTTTTATGATGGTATTCGCTTCCATCGCGTGGAGCCGGGCTTTGTCATCCAAGCGGGCGACCCACAATCCAAAACGTTGCCAATGGGGCATCCCGCGCTGGGCACAGGCGGTTCGGGCAAGCGCATCAAGTTCGAGCCGAACAACCTCAAGCACAAGCGCGGCGCCATCGGCATGGCACGCGCCCAAGACCCCGACAGCGCGAGCAGCCAGTTCTACATCTGCCTTGACGACCTGCCCCAACTAGACGGCAACTATGTTATCTTTGGCAGGGTTGTGGAGGGGCTTGATTTGATTGACAAAATCGTCATCGGCGACACGATTGAGCGTGCTGTCGTGTTGGAAAAGTGGGAACCTAAACCAAAGCAAGAGCCTACCAAGCCAGAGGAGGCAAAGCCAAGCGATGGTCGATGAAACGCTGGCAACGGAAATCATCTTAGAAGCGGAGCAGATTCTCGAGTCAGCGGAGCTGCCCGTGCAGGAACGGCTGCAACGCTTGATGCAGCACCTGCACGCTCGCCTGCCGCACTACCACTGGGTGGGCATCTACTGGCTCAAGGGCAACGAGCTGGTGCTGGGACCGTATGTGGGACCCCCCACCGAGCATGTACGCATCCCCGTAGGGCGGGGCGTGTGCGGCACCGCTGTCGCCGAGAACATGAACCAAATCGTTGAGGATGTGCGCACGATTGACAACTACCTCGCGTGCAACCTCGAGACGCGCTCGGAGATTGTGGTGCTCATCCGCCACCCCCAAAGCGGCAAAATCATCGGGCAAATTGATGTGGACGGCACGGAAGTAGGCGCATTTGATGAATCGGACGAGGCGATGCTGGAGGTCATCTGCGAGCGCATCGCCCGTCTGGTCACCAGCGGAGCCTAGCGATGGAGCGATTGCCGATTAGCGAGTTCATAACTTTCCTGCCAGCCTCCGCGTGGGACGCCACGCGCCACTTCTACGAGCAACTGCTGGGATTGCCGTGCGTACTGGAGCAAGTAGATTGCTGCATTTACCAAGTAGCGGGCGCGGGCTATCTCGGTTTTTGCCGCCGCGAGGCGACCCCTCAACCTGCCGAGCGCGTGATTCTCACCCTTGTGTCGGAAGCGGTAGACGCTTGGTACGCCCACCTGCTCTCACACGGCGTTGAGATCACCAAACCGCCCACCTACAACGAACGCTATCAAATCTACCATCTGTTCGCCCGTGATCCGAACGGCTATTTGATTGAGATTCAGCGGTTCGAAGACCCGCGCTGGAACGCAAGTTCTGAGTAACACCCCAAGCAGGAATTGCCACAGATTGGGCGAACTGCACAGACGGTGAGTGTTATGCAACGCATCCCCGAAGCAGAGGTAGCCACCTACTTAGAGCGCGTGCCCCACTGGACGCGCGAGGGCATTGAAATTGTGCGCACTTTTACTTTCCGCAACTTCCGCGAGGCGATGGGCTTTGTAGTGCACGTGGCATTACTTGCCGAACGCGCCGACCACCACCCCGACATCGAAATCCGCTACAAGCAAGTAACTTTGCGCTTGAGCACCCACTCTGCTGGCGGGCTGACCGAGAAAGATTTCGAGTTAGCGCAACAGATTGACCAGTTAGTGTAAGATGCGGGGCGTTCCAATTGTTTCGTCGGAGCAGATGCGCGCGCTGGATCGCGCAGCGATTGAGCACGATGGCATTCCGTCGCTGGTGCTGATGGAGCGGGCGGGCTACGGTGTGTTTCAGCGCATCGCCGAGTGGTTCGCCCCGATTGCTGGTAAGCATGTGGCGGTGCTGGTGGGCAAAGGCAACAATGGTGGCGACGGAATGGTGGTGGCACGCTACCTGCACGAGGCAGGTGCAAAGGTGCATCTTTGGCTTGCCTGCAGCCCTGACGAGTTCAAGGGCGACCCTGCGGTGCAGTGGCGAATCATTCAAGCGTACGGCATTCCTGCTTTGCCCCTGCCCGACGCCCCCGACCCCGCTCTGTTCCGCGATGAAGATTTGCTGGTAGACGCGCTACTGGGCATCGGCGTACGCGGTTCGATTGAGGAACCGCTGCGGAGCTTGATTGACGCGGTCAACCGCAGCGGGCGCCCGATTGTGGCAGTAGACATCCCTTCGGGCTTGGATGCCGACACGGGCGTGGCTCGCGGGGTCGCCATCCAAGCCACTTACACTGTGACGATGGCGTTGCCGAAGGCGGGCTTCTTCCAAAACGATGGCGTGCGCCATGTGGGCAGGTGGGACGCGGTCCCGATTGGCATCCCGCCCGCGCGACTGCAGGAGGCGGAGTGCGTCGCGCGTCTGATTACCGAGCCAGAGGCGGTTTCGCTGTTGCCACATCACGCACCCGACGCACACAAGGGCAATCGCGGGCATGTGTTAGTGGTGGGCGGCAGCTTGGGCATGGCGGGCGCACCCGCGTTGGCAGCATACTCAGCGCTGCGTGTGGGCGCAGGGTTAGCCACTGTCGCAACGCCCGCCAAAATCCAGCCCCAAGTTGCCAGCTTCTACCCCGCCGTGATGACCTTTGCCTTGCCCGACGACGACACCGGCGCGCTAACCCCGCAGGGTGTGCAGTGGCTCAGCGAGCGTCTCGCGCGCTTCAGCGTGCTAGCGCTGGGTCCCGGCTTGGGGCAACACGAAACCGTTGGTAAAGCAATGGTGGAGCTGTTGGCAGCGTGGAGTGCGCTGGAACGCCCGCTGGTGATTGATGCCGACGGATTGAACTGGCTGGCGCGCTTGGGCAACGAAGTGCCCCTCTCCAAACACACCGTGCTGACTCCTCATCCAGGCGAGGCGGCGCGCCTGCTCCAGCTGGAAACCCATCAAGTGCAAGCCGACCGATTCGGCAGCGCGGAGCTGATTCGCGACCGCTATCGCGCTACGTGCGTGTTGAAAGGTGCCTATACAGTAATCGCCGACACCGACGCGCTGTGGGTGGCGCCCTTCACCGAGCCGAGCTTAGCCACTGGCGGTTCGGGCGATGTACTCACGGGTGCCATTGCGGGGCTGCTGGCGCAAGGCTTGTCGCCTCTGCACGCCAGCATTGCAGGGGTGTATTTACACGGAGCAGCGGGGCGCAGCCTCGCCCAGCGCGGCTACTACACCGCTGACGAACTCAGCCGCGCCCTGTGAGAGCACCCACTTGGTTATCCGCTGTTTTGAACGGGCGAGGCTCCTCGCCTCACTTGGAATGACAAAGCGGTTTGCACAAACGTCCACTTGTGTCCTTCCGAGCCGCAGGCGAGGAATCTCACCCTGGGAAGCTGTTTGGGCTAAAATACTCTTGGGGGGTCATATGCCCGCACCACGCTGGTGGTACGACCTAAACCAGTATCGCCAACGCCTGCAGCAGTATTCCGACGAGGAGCTGCTGGATGTCTATTTTCACATTCATCCAATCCGTTATCGGGCGCACTATTTGTGCGTGTTGCGCGAGCTGCGACGGCGGGGTATCAAGCCCCATATTGCTGGGCGCCCCTTTGCGGGGCTACGCTGGGAGATTCCGCAGTGGGTGCAGGCGTTAGGGTGGCTGGGGCGTTCGCCTGTGGGCGGGCGTGTGTTGTTTGGGGGGCTCACGCTACTGCTGGCGGCGGGGCTAATGGGCGCGTTGCTGGTGCCCATCGTGCTGACAGTGCACCTGATGCGCTTCGTAGACCCGTTTACCGCGTTGATGTTGCTGATGGGGATGGTGTGGGGGTGGGGGTTAAGCATCGGGCTGACCTACAAGGCGGGGGCGCGAGGCGGATGGTTGCCGCTGGCGGTGCTCGGCAGCAGCGCGACGCTGTGGGGCTTTCTGCACACGCACACCTTTGCGCGGATTGTGGAAGCGCTCCACGCGCCTATTGGAGGTGGTAGGTGGGGCTTTTAGACCACAATCGTTTGCTCGCGCTGCGCCCCAACAGAGATGAGCTTGATGGGTACGCCCACATACTCCTCGATGCAGTGCAAGTAGGCGCGGGCGTTGGCGGGCAGCTCTTCTAACGAGCGGCAGCGGTCAATTTCCTGTTCCCAACCCGGCAGCTCCACATACACGGGCTCGCAGCGGGCTAGGGCGGGCGCGTCAGCGACGAACTCGCGCGTCTCGCGCCCCGCGTGGCGGTAAGCAACGCACACTTTGAGCGTGGGAAAACCCGATAGCACATCGAGCAAGGTCACCGCAAGCGCAGTGAAGCCGTTGATGCGCGCGGCGTAGCGCAACGCCACCAAATCCAGCCAGCCGACGCGCCGCGCCCTGCCGGTGGTGGTGCCGTACTCGCGCCCCCGATTGCGAATGCGGTCGCCCGTGTCGTCCGTGAGCTCCGTGGGGAAGGGGCCTTCGCCAACGCGCGTGGTGTAGGCTTTTGCCACACCCCAAATCTCGGTGAGGCGGTTTGGGGCGATTCCTGTGCCCAAGCATGCCCCTGCTGCCACGGGGTGCGACGAGGTGACATAGGGGTAGGTGCCGTAGTCTAAGTCCAGCAAGGTGCCTTGCGCGCCTTCCATCAAGATAGGCTCGTCTTGCTCAAGGGCACGCAGGAGCAAGTGGGGCACATCGCACACATAGGGACGGATTTGCTCAGCATAGCTCCAGTACTCCTCAATAAGGGCATCGGGATCAAGCGGTTTTGCCCCGTACACGCGCTCAATGGTGGGATTGCGGCGTTGCAGCACGCGCCGAACGCGCGCGGCTAAGCGGTCTCGCTCCAGCAGATCTGCCACGCGAATGCCGATGCGCCACGCTTTGTCGGCGTAGGTGGGTCCGATACCGCGCTTGGTGGTGCCAATCCGCCCCTCGAGCTGGGCCTCTTCCAGTTCGTCCAGCAAGCGGTGGTAGGGCATAGTCAGGTGCACACCCAGCCCAATGCGCAGGCGGTCAAGGCTCACGCCTTGCTCGCGCAGTGCCGCGGCTTCAATGCTGAATGCGCGCAAGTCCATCACCACGCCATCGGCAATAACGGCAATCACGTGCGGGTGCAGAATGCCCGAGGGGATAAGATGGAACTTATAGGTGGTGCCATTGATGCAGACGGTGTGTCCGGCGTTGCTGCCCCCAGCGTAGCGCACTACATAGCGAGCGCGTTGGGCTAACAGGTCTACGATTTTGCCTTTTGCTTCATCGCCCCACTGGGCGCCAACCACGACCGATACGGGCACCGTTGATGACCTCCAGGGTGGAGAATCCCGTGGAGCGGCGCGCGCCCCATTCGCACCGCCCCGTAGCGTGTGTTAATTGCGTTCTGCCAGCCAACGCGGGATGCGCTCCTCAACCGCTTGCACTTGTTTGAGCCCGCGCTGGTAGGCGCGTTCGGCACGATATTCCGGTTGTGCTTGACGCTCTTGCAGGCGGCGAATAATTGCCACAGCGGTCAGCGTGGCAGCCACTGCCGCCGCGCCAATCAGCCAACCGTAGTAGCAGCGACCGCCCGTGGTATTAGAGTTCATAGCGTCCTTCACCGTCTTCACCCATCTCGCGGGAACGGAAAATGCGTTTTACGAAGGTAATCAGCTCTTGCGGGTTGAACGGCTTGGTGAGATACATGTCCACGCCTTCCTGCCAGCCGCGGAACACATCTTGGTCTTGTGCCTTCGCGGTGAGCATAATCACCGGCAGGTCTGCCGTTTCGGGGTTGCGTCGCAGGGTGCGCAATACCTCGAACCCGTCCATATAGGGCATCATCACATCCAATACCACCAAGTCGGGGTTTTCCGACTTGACTTTTTCGAGGGCTTCTTTTCCGTCGTGTGCGGTGACCACTTGGTAGCCCTGCCGCTCCAAGTTTACTTGGATGAGGCGCACGATGTGCCGTTCGTCGTCCACAACCAGAATCTTCTTCATTCGCTAATCCTCCGCGCGGTGTAGTGGTATATTGTACCCCATCTGCCGTCGCTGCTGTTTAGGCGCGTTGAAACAGTGCGCGGTTCCAACGAAATTATCGGCGCGAGGCACGGTTCTCCGTAGGGGAGGCACAGCTCTGTGGTAAGCTGCGCGCGTTGCCGATAATCTTGCGGTGGTTGAGGAGTGTGTCGTTATGCGTGTTGGTGCTTACCGAACCTTTTGGGATACGCCCACCTTACAAGCAGCCGAGCGTGCGATGCATCGTGCGGTGGCACGCCACAAGTTGCTGGCGCATAACCTCGCAAACGCCAATACGCCCCGCTTTGTGCGGTTAGACTTGCCAGAGGGCGAGGTGCCCCCATCGCGCATTGCGCAACGCGCGCTTCAAGCAGGTGCGCTGCCATTGCGCACTTCTGACCCGCGCCATGTGGCAGTGCCACCTGCAGCACAGTCCGTGCAACCCCTGCCCACGCCCCAACCCGCCCCAATGCGCCCCGACGGCAACACGATTGACCCCGAATACGAACTGGCACAGCTCGCAACAAACGAGTTGCGCTATGCAATGCTTGCGCGAATCGCAAACAGCCAAATTCAGGGCTTACGCACAGCTATCCGCGAGGGCAAGGTCCCGTAAGCGCAAGGTTTTCGCCACAACAGCGCCAGCGGACGAAAAGGCTTACCGCTGGCGCTTGCACAAGGCGGTTATGCAGTGGCGCAATCAGGCGCGTCGACGGCGCAGCCCCAGTAAGCTCGCCAGACCCGCGCCCAGCGCAAGCATGCTCGCCGGCTCCGGCACATTCACGCCGAGGTTTATGAACCCCTCCGCGCTCTCGCCCGGACGCAGCACTACACGCCACT